>LXNI01000085.1_pt1 | contig 108439 bp, 84 predicted proteins | sample 809091 | NCBI WGS metagenome assembly LXNI01 (sample SAMN04870527, study PRJNA318959) | sponge metagenome | biome: 01000161; feature: marine sponge reef; material: water | host: Sarcotragus foetidus | place: Greece: Milos, Mediterranean Sea | collected 2013-05-29 | depth 5-7 m | reverse complement strand
ATACTCTGATTAAATCCGCAAAGTTCAGAGGCTGAAAGGGGTGCGCTGGCAAGGAATGACGAAACAGGAAGTTCTGCGCCTACGCCGCTTCCAACGCCACCGCCGTGCCGCCTCCCATCCCGTGGCAGATGGCGGCCATGCCGGTCCGTTCGCCCCGCCGGCGCAGAGCGTGTAGCAATGTGGTCACGATACGCGCGCCGGAGGCCCCGATGGGGTGACCGAGCGCCACGGCCCCGCCCTGCGCGTTGATCCGCTCCAGGGGGATATCCAGCATCCGCCCGAAAAGCAGGTTGTTGAGCGCAAACGCCTCGTTGTTTTCGAACAGGTCCACCTCCGAAAGCGCCAGGCCCGACCTTTCGAGCACGCGCCGCACAGCGGGAACGGGCGCCTCGGGAAACCGCCACGATACGCCTGCCGACCAGGCCGAATCGATCCATCGGGCCATGGGCGCGAGCCCGTGCGCGGCCACGGCCTCGCCCGAAGCGATCACCAGCGCCGAGGCGCCGTCGCTGATCTGGCTGCTGTTGCCCGCCGTAAATACCCCGTCCTTTCGGAACGCCGGGCGTAGCGAAGCCAGTTTCTCCACCGACGTATCCGGGCGAATGCCCTCGTCCGCATCCACGACCACGGGCTTCCCCTTGACGAGGCGCTCCACGGGAACGATCTCCTCCGCAAAGAACCCCTGCTCGCGGGCCTCTGCAGCGCGCCGGTGCGAAAGCACGGCCATTTCGTCCAGTTCCCGGCGCGTGACGCCGTGCTCCGCCGCAAGCCGTTCCGCCTGCTCGCCCATCGCCTCCCCGCTCAGAGGGTCCGTCAGGCCGTCGCGCAGCATCAGATCGACCATCGGTTCGCCGCCGCCGGGCAGCAAACCGTAGCCCCAGCGCGCGCGGGACGACAGAAAAAACCCCGCCCCGGACATCGACTCGACGCCGCCGCACAACGCAATATCCGCGGAGCCCGCCTTGATGAACGCCGCCGCCGTCATCAGGCTCATCATGCCGGAAGAACATACCATATCGACCGCGAACCCGTCCACGGCGTCCGGTATGCCGGCCTGCGCAGCCGCCTGGCGCGGAATAAGTTGCCCGTGACCGGCCCGCAGTACATTGCCGAACGCATAGAAGTCCAGCGCCTCCCCGGGAACCTGCGCCCGATCGAGCGCAGCCCGCATCGCGTGCGCGGCCAGATCGGCCGGGGAACAGTCTTTCAGCGCCCCCCCGAACCGCCCGATAGGCGTACGCACCGCAGAAACGACATATACGTCACGCATGGTTTCTCATGGAGCGCTTGTAGTATCCTCATCCACGGAAGGCAGCGTCCAGCCCAGCACTATTTCCGCATCGGGCAGGGCCTGCTGCAAGCTTTCGACGCCCTCGGACGTCACGTCGGTTTCCCACAGGAAGAGCGATTGCAGCGACGGCAGCATGCTCAGGTACTGTACGCTGCTGTCGCTCACGCTCGTGTCGTAGAGATTCAGATATTCCAGATATTGCAGCTCCGAAAGATGGACGAGGGCCTCGTCCGAGACAGAGGTGCTTTCCAGATGCAGGCGGGTCAGGTGAGGCAGCGTGGCCAGGACCGCCAGCGCGGAATCCGCGACCTCCGTGCGCCCCAGATTCAGCCACGCCACCTGCGATGCGATAAGCCCCAGGGCAGCGACCTGCTCGGCGTTCAGGCAGTCGCTCGCCGAAACGCACCGGACCTGCAGGAAAGGCTCGTTTTCCCCGAGGGAAGTCACCGCCATACCAGCAGCCCGCGCCGCCTGGATGGCTGTCGAATCCGCAGCGGCGATCTCCAGAGCGAATATCCCTGTTTCGCGTTCGGGCAGCTCCAGTCCTGCAAAGATTTGCTCCACCAGGGGGGACGGCGTAACCTCGGCGACCTTCTGATCGAAGGAGGCGCCCTCGTCGATCCACCACCGGATCAACGTAGCCTCGGCAACGGTGAGCGGGTCCTTGCCTTCGGGCGGCATATGATCCGCATGATCGGGAGGAAGCAGTATCCGCCGCATGATTTCGCTTTCGGAAGCGCGCCCCGCAACCAGAACGGGTCCGTCGCCCCCTCCTTCCTCAATGCCTTCCGGCGTATCCAGCGCAAGCTGCCCCCGCTGCTGGTCCGCATTGTGACAACTGATGCACCGGCTGTCGAGAATGGGTTGGACAAGATCGGAATAGACCTCTGCGTCTTCGGCCGTAGCCATGTTAACCGCCCAGCCCTGTGCAGGCGAACCCAGACCAAGCATGCTTCTGAATGTCTGGGGCATGTAGCGCGTCATATATCCGGAACCGTGCGTCAGCACGCTGCCCAGGTGCCCGCCGATCATCAAAAAACTGCACAGAACAACCAGTACGCCGGCATACACGCGGTAGACCGTCGTTCCAGGCTGGCCGTCAAGCAGGCGAACGCCGTAGGCTATAAAGGAAAGAATCGCGATGCCGATCCCCAGACGCTTGTGCCAGAAGAGCGTGTCCGCTTCGTAGCCGGGCGCCATTTCCAGATAAAGACCGGCCAGGACCGCCGCGACGGCCCCCGCAGCGCCCGCCAGCAGGAGCAGCTTGATCGTGGAGGAAAAACGTTCGATGCGGAATGCCCGGGCAAGTACTTCCAGCAGGACAGCCAAAAGAAGCAGTCCGATCGGAAAATGCACGATCATCGAATGAAAGCGCCCGATGAACAGGGCTGCGTTCGGCGGATCGGCAGGGTTGATGAAAATCCGAAAAAGCAGGGCGAGCCCGACGATTCCAAACGGGGCAATCCGCCAGTACGTGGATTTTTTCATTGGTGCATGATTTGTTCTACCGCATATCCGTGCAACCCGTCAGGCTGACCCGCATCTCTGGAAAAACACGCGCAGCGTGCGATCATGTCAGAATAGCCCGGACGACATGCCCATGTACGTCCGTCAGGCGATAGCGCCGGCCCTGGTGCCGGAAGGTAAACCGTTCGTGGTCGATGCCCAGAAGATGCAACAGGGTTGCCTGGAAGTCATGCACATGCACCGGATCGCGTGCGATGTTGTACCCGAACTCGTCGGTCTGGCCGAATGAAAACCCCTTCTTGACGCCGCCCCCGGCCATCCAGATGGTAAAGCACCGCGGATGGTGGTCCCGACCGTAATTGTCCGCCGTGAGTTTGCCCTGGGAATAGTTGGTGCGCCCGAACTCGCCGCCCCAGATGACGAGCGTGTCGTCGAGCAGGCCGCGCTGCTTGAGGTCCATCACGAGGGCTGCCGAAGGTTGATCCGTGTCTTTGGCCAGCACGCTGATTTCGCGGGGAAGGTTGGCGTGCTGGTCCCATCCCTGGTGGTAGAGCTGGATAAAGCGCACGTCCCGCTCGGCCAGACGGCGCGCCAGAAGGCAGTTGGCTGCAAACGTTCCGGGCACGCGGGCCGCTTCGCCGTAAAGGTCGAACACATGGTCGGGCTCCTCGGAGACGTCCATCGTGATAGGTACCGACGTCTGCATCCGGTAGGCCATTTCGTACTGGGCGATCCGCGAGTTGATCTCCGGGTCCATCACACGCTCATGCTGGCGCTGGTGCAATTCGCGCAGATGGTCCAGCATGCGCCGCCGGGTGGGTTGCTTTACGCCGGGCGGGTTGTTCAGGTACAACACCGGATCCTTGCCCGATCGAAACTGCACGCCCTGGTGCAGCGAGGGCAGAAAACCGTTTCCCCAGAGGCGGGAATACAAGGGCTGGTCGAAGTCGTTGCTGCGCGAAAGCAGCACGCAGAAGGTGGGCAGATTGTCGTTTTCGGACCCGAGGCCGTAGCTCAGCCAGGAGCCGATGGACGGGCGGCCTGTCTGCTGCGATCCCGTCTGGAAAAACGTGATGGCGGGGTCATGGTTTATGGCCTCCGTATACATCGAGTTGATGAAACAGAGCTCGTCGACGATCTGCGAGGTGTACGGCAGCAACTCGCTGACCAGGCGGCCGCTTTTGCCATGGGAAGAAAAACTGAAGCGCGAGCCCGCCAGGGGGAACGATTTCTGGTGGGCCGTCATGCCCGTGAGGCGCTGCCCCTTGCGCACCGACTCGGGAAGCTGCTCGCCATTCATCCGGGCCAACGTCGGCTTGTAGTCGAACAAGTCGAGGTGGGACGGGCCTCCGCTTTGAAACAGGTAGATGACCCGGCGGATCCTGGGCGTGAAGTGGGGTTTGGAAAGAATCCCCCCCATGGGATCGTCCGGGCGGGAGCCCGCCATCGCGGACAAGGGGTTCAGCATGCTCGCCAAAGCGGCCGAGCCGATGCCCAGGCTCGTGCGCGACAAAAAATGCCGCCGCGTGCAGTTGTATTTCAGGTCGCAAAGTTCGTCCATGGCAACAGGGAGAGTATCCTTAACGTTTGATTACGGCCTCGTCGAAATTCATGATGGTGTTGGCGACCACTGTCAAGGCGGCCAATTGCGCCGGATCGAAGCGTTCGTCGCGTGGATATTCGCCGACGCTCAGCAGATCGAGCGCGCTCTTGCGGTCGGCTCCGAAAGCGCTCAGTTCCTCTTCGTACAGCCCGGCGAGCAGTTCCACCTCTTCGTCGTCGGGCAGGCGGCTGGTGAGAAGCCGGTAGCCCAGCGCGATTTGCGCCCGCGCCCCGCCCTGCTCTTCGCGCAGCAGACGCTCGGCCAGGAGGCGGGAAGCCTCGACATACTGGGGATCGTTCAGCAGCACCAGCGCCTGCAAGGGCGTACTCGTGCTTTGACGGCGAACGGTGCACACATTGCGCTCCGACGTGTCGAAACTCATCATCGACGGCGGAGGCGTGGTTCGCTTCCAGATCGTGTACATGCTGCGCCTGTACAAATTATCCCCCTGATCCTGCTTGTATTCCGTCGCATTGCGCGTGGCCAGCTCTTTCCACAGCCCTTCCGGCTGGTAGGGCTTGGCGGGAGGCCCTCCGATGTCGTCCACGAGCAGACCGCTTGCAGCCAGCGCATGATCCCGTATCATCTCGGCGGGCATTCGGTAACTGGGGGCCCGCGCCAGCAGGGTATTATCCGGGTCTTTTTCGAGAAGGGCCGGATCGGCTATCGAACTCTGTCGGTAGGTAGCGGAGGTAACAATCAGTTTTTGCAGGGCCTTGACGTCCCAATCCAGGTCCACGAACGTGGTGGCAAGCCAGTCGAGGAGTTCGGGATGGGTGGGTAGCGCGCCCTGGCTGCCGAAATCGTCGGGGGTGGACACCAGTCCGTTCCCGAAATACATCTGCCAGTACCGGTTCACGGTCACCCGCGGGAACAGAGGATGGCCCGGATCGGTCAGCCACTCGGCAAGGCCCATGCGGTTTAGGGGAAGGTCTTCCGGAAACGACATGATGGAGGCCGGCGTGGCGCGCTCCACGCGCTCGACAGGCGCGTCGTACTGCCCCCGGTCCAGAATGTAGGTGGGGCGCGGTTCAGGCATATCCCGCATCGCCATGACTTCGGGCAGCAGAGACACGATCTCGTTTTCCTCCCCCCGCACCTCGGTCAACGCGGCGAAATCCTCCGCATACTGCGGCGACACGGTGGTGACATAATAATCGCGGAGGGCCGCGCGCCGGTCGTCGGGATGGGTCGCCGCAGGCGTATCCGCAATGCCGCTATCGGGCAGGTCTTCCAAGCCGTTCACCGCCGCCACTTCCAGGGCCGTCAGACGCCGGTCGTAGATGCGAAATTCATCGACGGCAACACTATCCAGCTTGGGAGCGGCAGGCCCCAGATAACCTATGCGCAAATTGCCTGCCTGAACCGGATCGGTCGGCTCCCCTGTGGTGGGATCGATGGTGAAAAGGGTGCTTTGCTTCAGGTTGTCAACCTTGGCTACAGAGGACATGCGCTTACCATTCAGGTAGAGCGCAAGGCCTCGCGCGCGGCTGGACCCATCGTATGTCATCACGATATGGTTCCATTCGTCCACGGAAACGGCGTCGAGAGATTGAATCCGGATGGAATTGTCAGGAAATACACGGTTGAAGCTGGCTGAAATCGTACCGTCTTCCTCCAGGATACAGAGATATCCCTGGCGTCCGTTAAAGAGCCCCATAGTCTTGGTAAAGAGCGGTCCTGACACGTTTTCCCCGATGACCCTGAACCACAGGCTGACGCTGAAGGGCTCGTTGCGCTCGAAATAGTAGCGGTTCGGTCCCATGTCGAGCTGCCCGTCGCCCTGCAGCACCAGCGCCGAATCGAAGCGGCCCGGCTCGGATACGGGAAGCTTGTCTATATCTCCGGAAAAATAGCCGGGGCCATCCGGATCCAACCGGTTTTCCAGATGAAAAATCGCGTCTCCGTTGTCGTTGACTCCTTCCTCGAAACCATCGAACGGGTAATAGCCGACGAGTCCCCGGGGCTCGACCTGCCGCGATCCGGACTCGAAATCGGCCAGCCAGCGCTCGAAGCCTTCGTCGAAGGCCGGGTTGTCTATGGCCGTCTTTTCTTCATAGGCCGCGATCTCGGCGCGCAGCGGAGCGAGCTTTTCCTGCGCCTCCTCGTCCTCCAGAATCACGGTAGGACTCGCCACGCCGGAGTACGGAGAAGCGCCGGATTCGTTGACGCTGTTGAAGAAGTCGAAGAGCTGGTAATACTCCCGCTGGCTGATGGGATCGAATTTGTGGTCGTGGCAGCGCGCGCATTCCATGGTCATCCCCAGGAACGCCGTGCCGAAGGTGTTGGTGCGGTCGGCTACGTATTCGACGCGATACTCTTCGAGAACGATGCCGCCTTCCTGACTCTGCAGGTGGTTGCGGTTGAAGCCGGTGGCGAGGCGCTGCTCGACCGTCGGGTCGGGCAACAGATCTCCTGCAAGTTGCCAGGTCACGAAATCGTCGAAGGGCAGATTTTCGTTGAAAGCCTCGATGACCCAGTCCCGCCAGGGCCACATACTGCGCAAACCGTCATCCTGATAGCCGTGGCTGTCGGCGTACCGGGCCACGTCCAGCCATTCGGTGGCCATGCGTTCGCCGTAGGCCGGCGACGCCAACAGGCGATCCACCACTTTCTCGTAGGCGTCCTCGCCGGCATCGGTCAGAAAATCATTGATTTCTTCGAGCGTGGGAGGCAGCCCGGTCAGATCGAAGGTCACGCGCCGAAGCAGGGTTTCCTTCGTAGCCGCCGCCGAGGGGTTCAACCCTTCCCGTTCCAGGCGATCGAGGATAAAATAGTCGATACCGTTGCGGGGCCAGGACGGGTCGTCGATTTCGGGCAATTCCGGCTTGACGGGTGGGATGAGCGACCAGTGCGGTTTGTATTCGGCGCCTTGTTCGATCCATTTGAAGATCATGGCGGCTTCTTCCGGCGTGACATGCAGGTTGGACTCCGCCGGGGGCATCCTGTACTCCGGGTCGTCGGAGGTCAGGCGATGAAAAATCTCGCTCTTTTTCAGGCTGCCGGGCGCCAGAGCGAATTTTCGGCGGCTCTCGCTGAGGCGCATAAACGCGCCGCTCTCGGTGTCGAGCCTGAAATCCGTGGTGCGGGCGTTGTCGTCGGGCCCGTGGCACGGAAAACACCGATCGGACAGGATCGGCTTGACATGGAAATTGAAATCGACCCGCTCTGGAAGTCGATCCTCGCGCTCGGCGATCTCGGCGGGCATATCGGGCCCGCATCCCGCCAGACAGAAGAAACCCAGAAGCAGTGCAACCCGGAGAAGCGTGGACATGCGGCGGAGCGAACGTTTAGCCTTCTTTATAGTGTAGACAATATAAGGATACTATGATTAAAAGAGTCTGAGAGGAATGCGCTGGTCACGCACATCCCTGACGAGCCTTCAGTCGCGAGGTGGATCCTCCACGACCGCATCGCTTAGGGCAGTCCGGCGCGCCGTGCTCCGGGCGGCGGCAAAACGTTTTACCAGTTCGTCGGCCATCACGCCCAGCAGGATGACCGCCCCGATAATCGCGAACTCCAGTTGGGTCGGAATGCCGAGAATGTTTATCGCGTTGTAGAGCACCCGGAGAACTGCCGCCCCGATGACCACGCCCAAAATGGACCCCTCCCCTCCACGCAGGCTGCATCCCCCCAACACCGCCGCAGCAATGGCGTACAGTTCATAAAAATTGCCGTGAACAGCCGGTTGAACCGAGTTGACGTCCAGCGCGAAAAGCACCCCTCCGATGCCGGCCGTCACGCCGCCGAAAACATAGGCCAGGATCACCATGCGCTCCGTATTGATCCCGCTGAAACGCGCGGCTTCTTCGTTGTGCCCCAGCGCCAGCATGTATCGCCCCCACACGGTGTAGTTGAGAAACAGGCCCCCCAGCACCGCCAGGACGATCAGCACCAGAAAAGGCATCGGCAAACCGAACGTGTCGGTCAATGGAAGGCGACCGATGGCCAGCTGACGCAACCCTTCGAACTCCCCGCCAAACCCCTGGGTCTGGTCGCCGCTGATCCAGCGGGCAATCCCGCGATAAAACAGCAGGCCGCACAACGTCACCACAAAGGGTTGAAGGCGCATCCTGGTCACCAGCACGCCGTGCAGCAGGCCCAAACCCAGCGAAATCAGCAGCACCGCACTCAGGGCCACAGGGACGGACCACCCCTGCCCCACCAGAAACATGGGAAACAAGACGCCGACGAGACCCACCACCGACCCGGACGACAGGTCAATGCCGCCAGTGATGATGACAAAAGCCGCGCCTATGCTGATAATGCCGAACAGGCCCGTCCATCGCAGGGTGTTTTGCAGGTTGTAGGCCGTGAGAAAGTTGGGTTCGAGCAGCGCCGTGAAGAGAAATACGACAACGAGAAGCCCGCTGATGCCAAGAATGTGTTTCATACGGAGCGCAGAACAAATTTCGAACGATAAAAACCGAATAAAGATGGATTACTCCCTGGTCAACGCCTCATCCCCGCCCGTAGCCAGATGCATGACGGCTTCTTCGCTCATCGCATCCCGGTCCAGTTCGCCTGCGATACGGCCTTCATGCATGACCAGAACGCGGTCGGACATCCTGAGGATCTCTTCCATCTCGCTACTGGCGAAGAGAATGGCGATTCCTTCTCCCGCCAGCGATTCCATCATCTGATATATTTCCTGTTTGGCGCCGATATCGACGCCACGGGTAGGTTCGTCCAGCAGCAACACCCGCGGCCGCAGCGAGAGCCACTTGCCCAACACCGCTTTTTGCTGGTTGCCCCCTGAAAGCAACCTTGCCCGCTGGGTATCTGTTGGGGTTTTTATCGCAAGCGCCTTAATCGTCCGGCGAGCGTCTTCGACTTCCCGGCGCCGATCAAGCCATCCTCCGATCCGCCGGCGACGCGAAAGTCCGGCCAGCGTCAGGTTATGCCGGAGCGCCAGTTCAAGCACAAGCCCCTGTTGTTTCCGGTCTTCGGGGACCAGCGCCAATCCGGCTGCAATGGCGTCGCTCACGCGCCGGAAAGCGACTTCTTTTCCGGCTGCCTCGATGCGTCCCCCCAACGCCCGGTCGATCCCGAACAAGGTCCGGAGGAGCTCGGTACGGCCCGCCCCGACGAGACCGGCCAACCCGACGATCTCGCCTGCCCTAAGGTTGAACGTCAAGGGGCAGTCTGGCCAGGCCTGGGTAACAAGGCCGTCCGCCTTCAGCGCCGTCGATCCAATGGAGTGCGTCGTCCGGGCATAAAACCGGGAAATATCACGGCCGACCATCTTCTGGACCATCGCATCATGCGTAATCTCCTCGCGAGCCAGTTCGCCGGCGTTTTCTCCATCGCGCAATACCAATACCCTGTCCGAGAGCTCCTCCACTTCCTGAAGCCGATGGGACACATAAATAATGCTTACCCCTTTGGATCGCAGGTCGTCGATGACCCCGAAGAGCGCGCCCGCCTCGCTCGCCGACAAGCTGGAAGTCGGTTCGTCCATGATCAGGATCCGCGCATCGGCCGAGAGGGCCTTGGCGATCTCAACCAATTGCCGGCGCCCTATGGGGAGACGCCGTACCCGCGTCTTCGGGGAGATAGCCAACCCAACGCGCGCCAGCACATGTTCGGAGGCCTCGAAAATCCGGCGTTGGTCCATCCATCCGAGGCGTCCGGGCTCGCGTCCCAGAAAAATGTTGGCCCCCACGCTGAGGTTGTCCGCCAGGTTGAGTTCCTGGTGGATCAGGGCGATCCCAAGCTCGGCGGCCTGGCTGCTTGTGGAAATCGCGACGGGACGGCCTTCCAGCGCGATCCGGCCCGCATGAGGCTGTTGGACGCCGGCCAGAATCTTCATCAGCGTGCTCTTGCCCGCCCCGTTCTCGCCGACGACCGAAAGGACTTCCCCCCGATGGAGATGCATATCCACGGATCGCAGCGCGGCGACGCCGGGAAAATACCTGATTATGCCCTGCGCGGACAAAAGAGGAGCGGCGGCGCCCATATCGATCATGGATCAGTTCGCTTCCTCGCCCAGAAATCGCTTGGTCTCGGCCCAAAAACCGTCCACATTCTCCACGGTGATTTCGCGCGCCGGAATATGGATAATCTGGCTTTCGGGCAACACCGAACGGTCGCCGCGAGCCAGTGCGGCAAGCACACGCACCGACTCGTAGCCGTAGCGGTACGGGTTCTGCACGATCGTTCCGGCAATCGCGCCGTCCTTGATGGCTTGCAGGGTGGCGTCGTCCTCATCGAAGCCGACAATGGTAACCTGGTCGAGCTTGCCCGCCTCGCGCACGGCCTCCAGTATCTGGGGCGGGTTGTAAACAAACATACCTACCATGCCGTCGACGTCCGGGTAGCGGGCAAGGGCCTCCTCGACTTGAGACTTGGCGCGCGCAAAATCGAACCCGTCGACGCGGGTGTCGAGTATTGTGAAGGTATCGCCCTCGATCACCTTGTCCACCGGATCCCGGCGCGTCGAATCATGCGAGCGATCAAGCAATGCGTCAATAACGCCCTGCCGTCGCAAATCGGAGTTGAGTTGACCCAACACGCCTATAAAGAGCACCACATCGCCTCCTTCCGGCATGGCCTCTTTAAGCAATTGTCCGCACATGCGTCCGGCGTCGTAGTTGTCCATGCCTATGTAGACAAGGCGGTCGCTTTCGGGCGCATCCGAGTCGTGCGTGATCAAATGCGTGTTGGCGGCGATTTCGGCCAGCAGACTGGCCTGGTTCTGGGGGTCCCTTGGCGAAATAGCGATGCCATCGACCTGGCGCGCCAGGAGATCCTGCACCATGCGCTTCTGCCCGGCTGAGCCGTCGGGGGGCATCATCACGGCGACGTCTACCCCGAATTCCTCCGCCGCATCGGTGGCGCCCCGGTCGGCAAAGACCCAGAACGAGGCAATGCCGTTGGTAACGAAGCCCACGGTGGGGCGCTCGTCGCCGGCGTCTCTGCCCTGGCCGCACCCCTGAACCATAAGCATACTCGCCACGAGGACAACCAGTGCGTTTCCGTACTTGAAAAGGTTCATGGCTCGTGTGTAAAGGTTTGGAATTTTACTAGATCCCAAAGGATCGCCCCCCGTTGATGGTGATAAACTGCCCGGTGACAAAGGAGGCTTCATCGCTGGCGTAATACACGACGGCGCCGGCCACATCCTCCGGAACGCCCCACCTGCCCATCGGTATCGTCTTCAGGTAGGCGTCCTTCATTTTCTGCGGATCTTTGGCGTGGCGTTCGACGGGAATCCAGCCGGGGGAAATCATGTTGACCGTAATGCCATACGGGGCCAATTCGCTGGCAAGGCTACGCGAAAACCCCACTTGTCCTCCTTTGGCCGCCACATAGGCCGTGAACGGCGCCACTCCAAGCGAATACACCTCGCTGATGATGTTTACGATGCGGCCCCAGCGCCGGCGCTTCATGTGGGGCAGGCAAGCCCGGCTGAGCAGGTACGGACTCTTGACGAAAAAATCGATCATCTCCTGGTATAATTCCCAGTCGTAGGCCTCGATAGGCTTTTGGGGTTGCTCAGGCGTGGCGTTGGGCACCAGGATATCGACAGGCCCGAGGTCGGCTTCGACCTGCCGGACCAACCCTTGCACGTGCTTTTCGTCCGTGATATCGGCCCGCACGAGCGTGCCGGTACCGCCGGCGGCCTTAAACGCGTCGAAGGTGGCCTCGGCACGGGACTCGTTGTGATAATAGTTGAACGCCACGCGAGCCCCGGCCCGACCCAGCGCAAAGGCAATCTCCTTGCCCAACCCTGTCGAACTGCCGGTAACGAGGGCTACCCGGTTTATAAGTGAAAACGCCATAATCCGTTCGGGACGGCCGCTCTGGCCCGGTCAAAGTAAAAAGAACCAACTCCTCACGCCAGCACCGCGTCGATCAAGTGACCATGTACATCGGTCAGACGGATATCGCGCCCGCTGAACCGATACGTGAGCCGCTGATGATCCATGCCCAACAGGTGCAACATCGTCGCGTGCAAATCGTGGATCGTGGTGGGTTTGTCCACTACACGGTATCCATATTCGTCTGTGGTACCGTAAACCACACCCTTTTTAATGCCTCCTCCCGCAAGCCAGATACTGAACGCCGATGGGTTGTGGTCTCGCCCGTTCGTACCCTGCGCGAACGGCGTCCGCCCAAACTCACCAGCCCAAACAACGAGGGTCTCCTCCAGCAAACCGCGTGCCTTCAGATCCTTCAGAAGCCCTGCAATAGGTTGATCCACCGCATGAGCGTTGCGTTCGTGCCCTATTTTCAGGTTGGCATGCTGATCCCACCGATCAGATTCGCAGCGCGGGCATGTCAATTCGATGAATCGTACGCCCCGCTCAACGAGACGCCGCGCCAACAGGCACTGTGCACCGTAGCTTCGCGTATGCGGATCGTCGGACTCCATCCCGTAGAGCTTCTTTGTGGTCCGTGTTTCGCCTGAGAGGTCCGTAAGTTCGGGCACCGAGGCCTGCATCCGGAAGGCCAGTTCGTAGTTCGTGATCGCCGACTCGACCTGGTCGGCGTGCCCGATACGACCCAGGAGCCGCTCGTCGGTCTGACTCATCAGTTTCAGCTTCTGGCGCTGCAACTCCGACGTGGGTTCGAGAGGAACGATGTTGGCGAGCGGAACGTCGCCGGCCCGAAAGATCGACCCCTGATACGAGGCCGGAAGAAAGCCACTGTTGAAGTTATCGAGGCCGCCCGGCGGAATCAGCCCTCCGTCCAGTACCACGTAGCCAGGCAGGTCCTGGTTTTCACTGCCGAGTCCATAGGTAACCCAGGAACCCATCGACGGACGCCCTTGAAGTCCAATACCGGTGTGCAGGAAGAAATTGGCATTCGTGTGCTCCGGAAACTCGGCCACCATGGACCGAATCACTGCCAGATCGTCGGCACAACTTCCGATGTGAGGAAAAAGTTCACTAACAGGAAGACCGCTCTCGCCATAGCGTTTGAATTCCCAAGGGCTTTTAAGGATGGTGCCTATATCGTTAAACTGCGTGGCGTCAACCTTGAATTTGTCGTACGGATTCTGGCCGTGTTCGCGATCAAGACGCGGCTTGGGGTCGAAGCTATCGACCTGGGAAACCCCGCCGTCCATGTAAAGAAAGATCACGCTCCGCACCTTGGGGACATGATGCGGCGCCTGCGGTGCGAACGGATTGGCGCCGGGTAACTGCCGCTCGTTGGTGAGCGCCCGACCGAATGCGGGGGTACCCATCAGACCCATCAGGGCAACCGACCCAAAGCCATTGCGGCACAGGGTCAACATCTCGCGCCGGGTCATTGGACAAGTAAGATTATGCGACTTACTCATGAGAGTATCCTATACCAGGTAGATGAATTCTTTAAGGTTCAGTACTACGTGGCAATAGGCAGCCCAGGATCTCAAATCGTCGAAAGCCTCTTCCTCCGAGAGTCCATAGCCATTGGCCTGTTGACGGATAAATGCGATCGCATTGCCTCGCTCCTCTTCGGTGGGAAGCCGAGACAAAGCCGTCAGATAAATATGGTCTATCTTCTCATCAACGTCAAGACCGTGCAGAGCCACGAGGTTGTGAGCCCAAACAGTGGCCTGCTGAACCACCAGGGAATCGTTGAGCATCGTCAGCGACTGAGCCGGCACGTTGGTGGTATTACGCTTGCCAAAAGTGGAAAAGGGAATGGGCATATCGAAGGCGAGCATCATCGGTGACAGAAAGTTTCGCCGCATAGCAATATAGATGCTGCGCCGGCCTGCGCCGTCGAGCGGACCCGATGCCTCTGGACGCCCTCGCCCGTCCATAAACTCCGTCAAATGAATGGGTATCGGCTCACCGTACATTGTCGTATCGAGGCGGCCCGATACCGTCAGGATTGCATCGCGGATGGCTTCCGCTTCGAGCCGACGTACGGGATAGCGATGCCAAAGCAGGTTTTCCGGATCCGCCTCGGCGGCTTGCGCATCGGCCTGCGTCGATTGACGAAACGTATGGGAGCGCACCATCTCACGAATCATGGACTTGACCGACCATCCCTCCTCGACAAAGCGAAGCGCCAGGTAGTCCAGCAAGGCCGGATGTGTCGGCAGCTTGCCCTGCGCGCCGAAGTTGTCCACCGTCTCGACAAGACCGCGTCCGAAAACGTGATGCCAAAGACGATTCGCCATCACGCGAGCTGTCAAGGGGTTTTCAGGGTTGGTGATTGCCTGGGCCAGTTCCAGCCGCCCGCTCGCTGTGGTAGTGAAGGGGGTCCCATCGGGATCCAGCGCAGTCAGGAAGCGGTGCGGGACGGGGTCACCTGCAAGCATCTGGTAGCTTCCCCGTTCAAAGACGGGGCTGTTGACGGCAGCGCCATCCGTCACCCCTGCAAAGCGGGCTGGCTCGTCCAGGCGAGTGGCTACCTCCTCGATTTTCGCGATCAGGGAAGCCACGGGATCCAGAGAGGCGTCAAGGAGACCCTGCCGCAGGGAAGCATTGAGCAGAGCGATCTGAGCGGCTTCGGCCTGCCCGGAAGCCCATGCGCGGACGGCCTGTTGGACGACATCCGTGGACGCTCCACTTGATGAGGAATAATGCAAGGCCATATCCGGCAATTCCCCGGTGTACGCCACGGCGTAGGCAACGTCGATATAAACAGAATCGCCCGCGACAAGATGATGATTCTCGCTGACGTGCCGGCCTTTTTCGTAGATACCCGCCAACAACTCCACGTAAGCTTTCCGGCCGCGCCACATACTCACGTCGAAATGGTGCAGTCTCATATCCGAATCCTTCACTACCTGCTCAAGCCCACCGTAAATGGGGTTTTGGATGAGCTGGAAATTGTCGATAATGATGCGGATGGTTGATTGGTGTCCCGCCGCCAGTACGCCAACGGTGTCGTGCTCAATAATAAACGTGGGCGACCGTAGCGCGCCCGGGATCCCCCTCGTCCATCGCTGACTCGACGCCACGCCGAAAGCCAAACTGTCAAGCGTCATCCTCCTTCGATCCAGGACCGGTTCGCCCATCATCGGGCCCCTTCCAAAAGCCGGCTCGTGCGGATACCACCCGTCGAAACTGCCATGGCGGAAATCTCCAAGAACCTGGAAAGAAGAGGGTTCATCCCCCTGCGAAACCGGCCCGGACAGCTCTTCTCTACGGTCCTCTTCCCGGGAAAAACGTAGAGCAGCCTGTTGCACTGGTATCTCCGCCAACTCTTCCAACCATCTGTCAGCAAGGCGCCGGCGCATTTCGGTTTTGAGAGCCTTGATCGAGTCCAGTCGTGCCGTTAAGTCGGTAGGAAGCAACGACGTCGGGGCGAAGCGCGTGCTTTCGAAAATGCCGTAGAGCGAGTAATAATCGGTCGTTGGAATGGGATCGAACTTGTGATCGTGACAGCGGGCGCAGGCAACGGTCAACCCTTGAAACGTTTTGCTCGTGACGTCAATGATGTTGTCGATTCGATCGGCCTCGTCCTGACGCACATCTACCGGGCTGTGCGTGCCCTCGCCCAGCGCATAAAAAGCCGTTCCAAGCACCGATTCGTCAAATAGCTGCTCGGGATGCCTGCGGGGGGTTTCCAGCAAATCCCCTGCAAGATGCTCCTCCACAAACCGGTCATACGGCACATCGGCGTTGAAGGCGCGAATAAGGTAGTCCCGATAGCGCCAGCTCCCCTGAACCGTGTAGTCGAACTCGTGGCCTCTGGCATCCGCATAGCGAACGAGATCCATCCAATGCCGCGCCCAGCGTTCTCCAAAACGGGGAGAAGCCAGAAAACGGTCAACCAGCCTTTCATAGGCGTCGGGAGACTCGTCGGCAACAAAAGCCCGCACTTCCTCCGGCGACGGAGGCAACCCGGTCAGCACATAGGACAGGCGGCGAATGAGCGCTTCCCTGGACGCAAGCGGCGCCGGTTTCAGTCCTGCGCCTGCAAGCCGGGCGCCGATAAAGCGGTCGATATCGCTCGCAACCGACCAGCCTGCAGGAACCTCCGGCACGTCGGGTTTTGCAGGGGAAATGAATGACCAGTGCTCCTTGTACTCGGCGCCCTGCTTGATCCATCGCTTGAGTAGCGCGATCTCGCGAGGATTGAGCGTCTTGTTGGCCTCTTTCGCGGGCATGCGCACCTCGGGATCTTCCGCAGTGATGCGCTGCACCAGCAGGCTTCGGCGGGTATTCCCGGGTACGATGGCGCGCCCACCCTCTTCCAGCCGGGCAGTGGCATGTTCGCGGAGGTCCAGCCGCAGATCTGCCTCTCGCGTGCTGACGTCGGGACCGTGGCACACATAACAATTGTTAGAAAGGATAGGCCGGATGTGGTAGTTGAAATCCACCTCATCGGGGAGGTCCACACCAGCATCCAACGTTGGGGAAGCAACCAGCAAGATTAGCGCCAACGCGCCGAGCACACCGAGCCCGATCAAGACGCGAACCCGCAAAGAACCGAGATGTGAACTCAGAAGATGCATGGTGTGATGTGGGTGTGCCGCTTCACTTATTAATACAATAAAAATGCAGGGGTTTCAACCATACTGTCTCCTTGTCACTCGCTCGTTCTTAGCGGGTATGTTAACGTTAACATCACCGGCTTCAACACAAATGCGGTTGCCTTCCCCGGGAAATCCGCTGTAATCATATGGCTACCCTCGTTAATACGAGGTGTTCCTGTTCGTCGTAGATTGCCTCTGAGCTTTGCGGACTTAATCAGAGTATCCTAAAATGAGCCGGTTCGCCGGGCGACAGGCACACTCGAACAACAGGCCCTGGACGAACCAGAGCGAAGCAGCCCAGGCCATACATTCCATGGCATCTACCGCTCGGCCTGCATCAACGATTTCGAAATATCACCCTGGAGCAGGTTGGCAGGCTACGACTGAACGTTGCGCATATATGTTTACAAGCTGGCCGTCTCTTCCACGTCAAACGTTATAGCCTGACCGGCCTCAACATGTCGGGGCTCTTCAAAGTCTATCTGTCCATAGCCGTTCAGAATGAAGCGGTCCAATGTCAGGTCGCCGTTAAGCGCGCTTAGCGTTAGCGATTTTCGATCGCCCTGGTTTTTTATAGTCGCGCTCCCGTATTGGTACCCGTTAGACCAGAAATACTCTCCTTCTTCCGGGTTAAACGCCATGCTATTGTCGACGGCGGAATAGCGAAATCCGGTATAGGCCAATATACCGGCCCAGGCAGCCATGGCCCGGGCATAGCGATGGCCATATTCCCCTTCATTAAACGGGTTTCTTTTATGGCCGTCATAGCGATCCCGGATAGCCTGGAAGACCTTTAGGCCTGCATCCACCTGGCCTTCATAGAGCATGTGAGCCGCCGTGCTGTATTCAAAGCCGGTCATGATCTCCGTGTAGTACGGAAAAGGGAAATCCAACAGGTCGCCTCGAGGATAACTGGCCATGAGAAGCCCCGCCTCGTCGCCCAGTCCAAAACTGCGGAACGTGTTGAAATGCTCGTTGAAGTTATCGATCCAATTATACTTCATGATACTTCTCAACGTGGTCTGCACGTTATCCGGATCCAGCACATAGCCCAGGCCCGCGGTATGCGCCAGATATTGACCCACCAACTGGTCAACCAGGCACCCCTTGCCCAACTGGGCCACCTTGCTGGTACCCTCCGGAATATGATGCTCATAGTACTCGCCATTAAAAATATTGGCGTCAATCCACGCACGGCCCCGTTCATACAAGTCTCTGCATTCCTCGGCAAAGGCGATATCTCCCACGTGCCTTGCCATTTCTTCCGAGGCTCTGAGGGCGCCCAGGTACCAGGCCGCCATCTGCGGATTGGGGCCTCGGTAATTGATGTCCATGGTGTTGTGCTGGCTGCCCTCCATGACGCCATCTTTATCCTGATCCCAGATGCCCGTCCAGGCAAAACTCATGGCCTTTTTGATATTTGGCCACATCTCAATGAGTTTGTCGTCATCTCCCGACAGCTGCCACTCGCGATACATCTTGATCAGGGTACCCATCTGGCCATCGGCCGCCCAGCGCTGGAAGCTTTTCGCGCGCATATCAAGCGGCAGGCCCACCCGATGGCTCATGCCGCCATGGTCATTGGTGGCATGCATAAACTCCACCTCCCGGAACCTGGTGGCGAGGTCTCCAAAAAGAAAAGGAACGGTTGACTCATAATTCCACACGTGAAAACAGGTGCCGAACCCCCATCCCGAACTTTTTGAAGCGCCTATCCGGGTTCCGTTGATGCTGCCTGTGCCCTCAAATCCAAAGGGGAATCCATCAGCTGTTCGAAAAACCGTTTGGCTGCGCAGATTGTTGATGTTAAACAAACCGGCTTCCTTAAGCACTTCGGGCACGTCACTTTCCGTCAGGGTCCGCACAAAGCGCACCGTTTCCCTTTCAAGCCCTTCCAGCTCAGCCACTGTCTGCTCCGCTACGTCCCAGGCATCCCGATATAGCGTCGTGTAATAATTGCCGACGATTTCCGTGCCCCCGAAAGCTCCCGCATGGTGAACTCCATGATCCCAGGCTCTACGATTGGGGAAGTGCCAGGTAAGCATAAAAGTGATGACCTTGCTCTCGTTGGGCTCCAGGCCCACTTTTACCGCCAGCGTAGCCGGGGGCGTCGGAATGGCGTGTGTGGTGTCGGGGTGGTCAGTGAGTTCTCCATCGGCGACGAAATCATCCCAAAACTCCCGGAAGGTCCAGTTCCATCCCAACTGCGCCCAGGAAGTCCGGTGGGTCACGTCTTCGGAAGTGGTGGTCAGGGCCATCGTCCCCCAGTTGACATCTTCAGGGTCCACTCCTTCGGAGGACATAAAGACGCCCGTTAACCCCTTACCTATACGATACTCATTGACATTTCCTTTGGGCTCCCCGCTCCAACCATCCGCACCGATATAATTGGGCACCATCCCGCAAATGGCGGTCTCTATGGCCTCATCCGACGTGTTGGTCAGTACGTATCGCAACACCGCCACAGGAATACCGCTCTTGTCCGCATCGCCCATGATCAGGGGATTGAAGGCTTCCAGGCGTACCTGTACAGGCACATCCTGATGCCTGAAATCCACCTGGGCAAGGGGGTAGGCTGCTGCAAAGGTAGTCTCTTCAAACCGGGGGAAGCCCGAGTTGACGGCATCCGCTCCCCAGTCTCCATAGTATTCCTTGACCTGCACAGGCCCTTCCAGGACCCTGACCTTGCCTTCGCTGTCTTGCTGCTTGTAATACAAGGCGAAAAAGGGTCCGTTGGCGATCGTGGGCAGGACCAGCTTGAAGGCGGGTAAAAAGCCGAGGGCCCCCCGGTTCATGATCTCCCAATCCCGCAAGTCCCCCCGGCCACCCAGTGAAACGGTGCCGGTGCCGATGCCGCCCAGAGGCATGGCGACTTCGTCAAGGTGTTTTTCGGAATAGGTCTTCAGGACCGGCCATTCGGCATTCCATTGGGTGGATGTTTGACAGGCAGAGGCAACGACCAACAACATCGCGCCCCCAAAAAATGCGAGCTTGGACATGGTTCAGGTACGTTTTGCCCCGAAGAGCTTCATGTAAATATCTCAGTGCAGAGCTGAGTAGCGAAACGCAAGGGGTCAGTGGACATCTGGTGCGGAGTTCATCAATGTAGCCACCAAAGGCGGCCCGACGCAACTTCGTGGTAGACGATTCGGGCACTGCGTTCGGGTTTCAGGACGCCTGGCCCGAGGCGCTCCGTCTTACATCTCCCAATTAAGCTGCTGCCGATAAAAATCCAACTCCTGCTTTTCCTGCCCATTCAAAGAGGTCGTATCCTGCATCATCAAGTGCTCAAAACGTGTTTTCCGGAAGGCCCTCATCTCGGTCACCATGCTATCGGCCATGGCTTGGCCGTACGGGCTTTGAGGATACTGGGAGATGTCTGTCAAGGCAGGATGGGTGGAACCGATGGGCCGGCTGTTTTTTCCTTTTTGTCCATAATCCCCTATATCCTCCCTGGCCCGATTTGCAAGCTCTGTGAGCCGTTGGACAACCTCCGGATGCTCGCTGGCGAGATTTCTTGTTTCCCCGACGTCGGTTTCGAGATCAAAAAGAAGATCCTCCGGCAAAACCTCGGCCGCATTAGTAAACCAGGGGGCACATTCTCCGTAAATCCCCTCTCGTTTCTCCGGACGGGCAAAATGGAGCTTCCATTTCCCTGCCCGAACAGCTTGTAACCAGGTCCCGGCGTAGTGATAATACACCTCATGAGGCGCTTTCGTCGGATCCTCTCCCGTCATCAACGGAAAAAGATTTTTTCCGTCAATGACCCTGTCTTTCGGCATCTCCGCACCGGCAAGGGCAGCAAGAGTGGGAGCGATGTCAATGATTCCAACGACCTGTCGACTGATCTGAGAAGCCGGTATCACGTGGTTCCATCTCATGATCGCAGGCACGCGAACTCCTCCTTCCCAGGTCGACATTTTGCTTCCCTTCAAGGGGCCGGCACTGCCCGACTGTGTTCCCTGTCCGGCCCACGGGCCGTTGTCAGAGGTGTAAATGACGAGTGTGTTTTCATCCAGGTTTTCCTGCTCCAGTTTCTCGACAATCCGGCCAACGCTCCAGTCAATCTCTTCAATCGCGTCGGCGTACAGGCTGACGCCGCTTTTCCCTCTAAAGCCCTCCCCCGGGTAAATGGGAATATGCGGCATGGTAAAGGCGAGATATAGAAAGAACGGGCCTTCCTTGTGCCGGTCGATAAAGCGGAGACTCTCACGAGTGAAGTCCTGGGTCATCCGGGCATGATCGGGGCGGATGGTAAGAAGGGAGTCATCGCGATAAAGCGGAACCGCAAAATTTTCAAAGACCTGTGTCCCGTTCACCAGTCTGATCCCATAGAAAAAGTCAAATCCCTGCCGGTTCGGCGCAAAGGCGTCTTGCTCTCCCAGATGCCATTTGCCCACAGCGGCCGTGGCATAGCCCTTTGTTTTGAGCACCTCGGCAATGGTAACCTCATCGGGATGCAGACCAAAAGGAGATCCCCACAACTGGACATCGGCAAAGCCCGTTCGGGGCGCATAGCTACCGGTCATCAAGGCAGCCCTGGAAGGAGAACAGATCGGGTGGACGTAAAAGTCCGTGAACGATATTCCTTCGTTTGCCAGTTGGTCGATGTGGGGAGTACGGATGGTTTGCGACCCGTAACTGCCCAGATCCCCATAGCCCTGATCATCGGTCAGAATGACGATGAAATTGGGACTGGCGTCGGTGTTCCCGGTTTCGAGCGTTTGGGCCTGACATGAACCAAGCAGCATCAGGATCCATGCCCAGAAAAACGGCCCGGGTGTCCAGTTTTCTTTCCCCTTTTGCATAATCAGCACCCGATCTATGCAATTATCGCATAATACATGCCCGATCTATGCACTAATTGCATAGACCAGAGGAGATTGGCTCAATCTCCTTGCAAATTCCTTGCAAATTCCTATAGAACACTCAGATATTGTACGCTGAAAAGGCGGTTCGCATCCACCCAGACATTCCGTACGGCGAACCCGGCCTGCTCCGCAAGGCCCTGGAAACGCTCCAGCGTGAACTTGTACGAATATTCGACGACAATGGGTTCGCCTTCCTCGAAACGGATCGCATGCCCGTTCACGCGCACGGTCTGATCGCATGCGCTCACCAGAGACATTTCGATCCGCCCCTCGTCGAGGTTGTAGACGGCCCGGTGCCGGAAGGCGTCCGGATCGAAGGTCGCCCCCAGTTCCCTGTTCATGCGGCGCAGCAGGTTCTTGTTGAACGCCGCCGTAACGCCTTGCGCGTCGTTGTACGCCGCCTCGACCGTAGCCCGGTCCTTTTCGAGGTCTACCCCGATCAGCAGTCCGCCGCCGGGGCCCGCCGCCTGCGCCATGCGCGCAAGAAAGGCATGTACCTCGCGCGGTTCGAAATTACCGATGGTGGATCCGGGGAAATACACCACCGTGCGCGCCGCATCGAAGCCGTTGGAGGGGACCGCAAAGGAGGTCGTATAATCCGCGGGGACGGCGCGCATGGGAATATGCGGGTACATCTCCTGGAGATACCGCATCGAGGCGCTCAGATGCTCCTCGGAAATGTCGATGGCCACGTAGCCGGCCGGTTCCTCCATGCGGTCCAGCAGAAGGCGCGTCTTCAGGCTGCTTCCGCTGCCGTATTCGAGAAGCAGGCAGCGGGGGCCGAGGCAGGCGACGATCTCGTCGAGATGCGCCTCCATGATAGCAAGCTCCGTAGCGGTCGGGTAATATTCCTCCAACTGCGTAATCTGCTCGAAGAGGCGCGAACCGCGCGCGTCGTAGAGATACTTGCACGGAAGGGACTTCGGCGTACGCCCCATGCCCTCCAGCGCGTCGGCAAGCAAGGCGCTGGACGAAAGCGGGGCGTCCCCTCCTGTGGCGGATTCCCTGCCGTTACGGGTATGGTTTTCCGCTGTAGAGACGGATGAAGGATGCGCTCCTTTGGAGGAGGCGACAGAACTCTCCGGGGGAACAGGTACGGAACGGGTCATGAATTCAGTGGCGGATAGCGTTCGGACAATATACCGGAAAGCGCCGCCGAGGGTGTGGAAATATTCGTACGAAGACGTTGGGGCAGGGTTGCAAGGAAAATTCGTTCCGGCAGGAAATGCTCCGCCTGCTACGGATCCCTCGCCAGCCGGAATCCCGTGAATTGCCAGGTGGCTTCCGGATAAAAGAAGTTGCGATACGTGGGACGTATGTGCGTCCTCGGCGTAACGCACGAGCCGCCACGCAGCACGAACTGGTTGCACATGAACTTGCCGTTGTATTCGCCAAGCGCCCCTTCGCCAGCGGCATAGCCGGGATAAGGAGCATACTGGCTGCGCGTCCATTCCCATACGTCGCCGTAGAGTTGCCGCAGCGATGCGGCCCCTGCACGGGTCGATCCGTTCGCTCCGGTCGATCCGTTCGCTCCGGTCGCACCCTGCGGGCGGGCGGGCCTCGGATGCATGGGAGCGTCTTCCAGAAAATGCGCGTCCTCAACGGACGGAGCGCGCTCGGACATCGCCACCTCCCATTCCTGTTCCGTGGGGAGCCGGGCGCCTGCCCAGCGGGCATAGGCGTCCGCCTCGAAATAACTGATGTGCGCAACCGGTTCGTTCGGCGCCACGGGCTTCATGCCGCCCAGCGTGTAGGTCCACCAGGCGCCGTCCCGCTGCTCCCAGTAGAAGGGTTCGCTCCATCCGCGTTCCTCGACGGTGGCCCATCCCATGGACAACCACCATTCGGAACGCCGGTACCCGCCGTCTTCTATGAAGGCCATGAATTCGGCATTCGTGACGGGCCGGTCGGCCAGAAGAAAATCCTCCAGAAAACATCGGTGCCTCGGCCCCTCGATGTCGAAAGCGAACCCGCCCCCGGCATGGCCGATCTCATATACCCCCGCATCGAACGGGACCCATGTCAGGGGCGCCGCATCCCCTGTTTCTTGCTCGAATTCCTTGTAGACAGGGCGCAGCGGATTCACCGAAAGCACATGCTTGATATCCGTCATAATGAGTTCCTGATGCTGCTGCTCGTGCTGCATGCCCAGTTCGATAACCGGAGCCGCCTTCTGCGCAACCTCCGGGTCCGCCTGTTCGATGAATTGGAGCAGGTGCTCGTCCACATGGCGGCGGAACGCCATCACCTCGGCCACCGTAGGCCGGGAAATGTACCCCCGCCGGTCCCGGCAGTGCCGCTCCCCCGCCTGCACGTAATAAGAATTGAAGAGATAGGGGTATCCCTCGTGGTACAGGACATACGACGGATCGAATCCCCGAAGCGTGAAGGTTTCGAAAAACCAGCTCGTATGGGCAAGGTGCCATTTGATCGGGCTCACCTCCTCCATCGTCTGGATGACGCAGTCTTCGACCGCAAGGGGTTCGACCAGACGCTCCGTGGTCCGGCGTATGCGCCGATAGGCTTCGGCAAGGCGTTCGAGCGAATCGCCGGATCCTTCCTGGGTCCCGGCAGCTCTGTACGCTATATCCGGTGAAACAGTGGACATACGAACACCTCTCGCAATATGGAATCGGAATACCTGAAGGATACGTGTATTTTACGGCATGTACATAAATCGTTCAACTTATTGTATATAGGCACATCCATGCCGGCAGTTCGGCCCGACGACTCCGGGGAAATTCTTCCCGTGAGCGTTGCATCTTATACGAATCGTCCCGGGGGCGCCCTCCCCTTGCCGCGCTCGAGCGGCGTCCTGCTGCACATTACCTCGCTGCCGGGTCCGTACGGCGCAGGCGACCTTGGGCCGGAAGCGTATCGTTTTGCGGATTTTCTGGTGGAAACGGGCCAGCGTATCTGGCAAGTGCTTCCGCTCGGCCCGGCAGGTCTTGGGGATTCGCCCTATTCCAGCCCGTCCACATTCGCCATGGACCCGGTCTTCGCGAGCCCCGAGTTGATGATGGAAGACGGGCTGCTGAATCCGGAAGAGGGACACGCCTTCATAAACCCGGCCCTCGATCGACTGGCTGAAGTCGAACAAGGCACAGTGCGTGCCGAGTATCTCGCTTTCTATCCCGGCGACGTCACGCCGCACCATGCCTCCTGCGCGGATTTCGATACGGCCCGGCGCATAAAAACCCTGCTTCTGAAAAGAGCCTTCGAACGTTTCGAGGCCGGAGAAACTCCCCCGGCCTTCGGCCCTGCCGCTTTCGACGCCTTCTGCAGGGCCAATGCGCACTGGCTCGACGACTACGCCCTGTTCATGGCGCTGCGGGAAGAGCACGGCAACGTCGAGTGGACAAAGTGGAAAAGGGAATACGCATTGCGGGACCCGGAAGCGCTCGAAGCATTCTGCAACAAACGCAGCGCCCGCATCCGACAGCGCAAATTCGCGCAGTTCGTGGCGTACGACCAGTGGAATCGTCTCAAACGCTACTGCAACGAACGGGATATTCTGCTATTCGGCGACATTCCCATCTATGTGGCGCACGACAGCGCGGACGTATGGGCGCATCCCGACCTCTTCCACCTCGATAAAAACGGGCAAAGCGCCTTTTCCGGAGGCGTTCCCCCCGATTATTTCAGCAAAACCGGACAGCACTGGGACAACCCGACGTACCGCTGGGACACGATGCGGGAGAACGATTTCGCATGGTGGGCGCGCCGGTTCGAAGCAATCCTGAACCAGGTGGACCTGGTGCGGCTGGATCATTTCCGGGGCTTCGCCGCCTACTGGGAGATTCCCGCCGGGGAAGAAACCGCCATAAACGGAAAGTGGATGGACGGCCCGGGTCGGTCCTTCTTCGAAAGCATGGAAAAACGCCTCGGCCCCCTGCCGCTGGTGGCCGAGGACCTCGGAATCATCACCGAGGATGTGCGCAACCTTATCCAGGAACTGGGCTGCCCCGGCATGGCCGTACTCCAGTTCGCCTTCTGCCACGACGCCGACAACCCGTTCCTGCCGCACAACAATCCGCGGAATATCGTGCTGTATACGGGTACGCACGACAACGACACGTTCCTCGGGTGGTGGGAGAAGCTGGCTTCGGATCCGAAAAAGAAGAACGAGTACGACTTCGCCCGTACATACCTCGGACTGGACGACTGCCCCGAACAGGAGGTACACTGGGCGGCGCTGCGGGCCGTGCTCGCCTCCCCTGCCGAGTATGTGGTTTTTCCCATGCAGGACCTCCTGGGGCTGGGCACGGAGGCGCGCATGAACACGCCGGGCGTGCCGGACGGAAACTGGGGATGGCGTTTCACGAAAGACCAGCTCACGCCGGATATCCGGGAACGCCTGAAGAATCTTACCGGACTGTACGGGCGGGCAAAGAGTACGGCTCCATCCTGATCTATGCAATTATCGCATAGATAGGGCATGAATTATGCAAAAAGTGCATAGTCGCCGAATCGGTTCGCGTATAACGCCGAAATCAACCCACCCCTCGCCGCGGCATACGCAACACCACCGTCGAAAACGCCTCCACGGTAATCCGTCCGTCTGCAATCCGGTCCCCCTCCTCACAGGCAGCCGGACCCCCGTCCGGTGCGGGCATATCCATGCCGGACACGAACTCCCACGGGCCTTGCGCCGACTTCACCCCGGTGCAGAGCAGCGTTTCAGAAGCGGGAAGGCCAAAGGTCACGTCGTGTTCCCCGGCATTGAACAGAACCAGCATGGTATCGTCCTCGCGCTTGCGTCCCTCCGGATCCAGACCGTGCAGACCGCCTCCGCAAAGCAGTACGCCGAATGAACGCAACCCGTGATTCGCCCAGTCCCCATGGTCCATCTCGCGTCCGTCCGGATGCCACCATAGCACGTCGCGCGCGCCCTCCGCATCCATCTCGCCCCGCAAAAAGAAACGGCGGCGGAAACCGGGGTGCGCCTTGCGAAGCGCCACCATCTTTTTCATGAATTCCAGAAAAGCCTGCTTCCGGTCGTCAAGCTCCCAGTCGTACCAGGTCAGTTCGTTGTCCTGACAATAGGGATTGTTGTTGCCTTCCTGCGTATTCGAGAGTTCGTCGCCGCCGAGCAACATCGGAACGCCCTGGGAAAGCAGCAAGGTCGTCATTATGCTCCGCTTGCGCCGTTCGCGCATATTCAGCACGTCGGGGCGATCCGTGGGGCCCTCCTCGCCGCAGTTGTCGCTGTAGTTGGGCTCGTGTCCATCGCGGTTGTCCTCCCCGTTCGCATGGTTATGCTTGCGCTCGTAACTGACGAGGTCATCCAGCGTGAATCCGTCGTGGGCCGTAACGAAATTGACGGACGCGGAAAGGCGGCGCGCCGGCGCCCGGTACATATCGTTCGAACCCGCGTACCGGGTGGCGAAAACTCCCTGCAACCCCCCATCGCCCCGCCAGAACTGACGCACAACGTCCCGGTAACGTCCGTTCCACTCGGACCAGAGCCACGGGAAGTCGCCGACGCGGTACCCTCCCGGCCCTATGTCCCATGCCTCCGCAATCAGCTTGACGCGGCTGAGCAGGGGATCCTGTTCGACCAGCGTGAAAAACGTGGAGGCCATGTCCACATCGTAGTGCTGGCGCGCCAGCGTAGTAGCCAGATCGAACCGGAACCCGTCCACATGCATGTCGCGCACCCAGTACCGCAGGCTGTCCATGACGAGGCGAAGCGCCTGCGGGCACCCGATGTCGACCGTATTGCCGGTGCCCGTATAATCCACGAGGAAGCGCGGCTGCCCCGGATTGTTCTTGTAATACGAAAGATTGTCCAATCCCCGCATGGAAATCGTGGGACCGAGCCGGTTCCCTTCCCCGGAGTGGTTGTACACGACATCCAGAATGACCTCGAATCCGGCGGCGTGAAGCCTCCGGACCATTTCCTTGAATTCGTTCACGGCCCCCGAAAGGCCGGCCGCGGCGTATCCCGGCTCCGGAGCGAACCAGCCGAGCGTATTGTATCCCCAGTACTGCCCCAGCCCTGCCTCGACAAGCCGGCGATCATGCACATGCGCATGGATGGGGAGCAACTCGATGGCCGTGACGCCAAGGCTCCGCAGATGATCCAGCACAGGCTCCGAAGCCAGGCCTGCGTACGTACCCCGCAATTCCGGGGGCACGTCCGGGTGCCGCTTGCTGATTCCCTTTACATGCGTTTCGTATAAAATGGTATCTTCCCACGGGATGTTCGGCGGGCGGTCGTCTCCCCAATCGAACCGCTCGTCCACTACGGCCCCGAGCGGGGCGTACGGAGCGCTGTCGAGGTCGCTCGAAAGAAGGTCTTCCTCATGCGTTCCGATAACATAACCGAAAAGACTGTCGTGCCAGGAAAGCGGCCGCCCAACAGCCTTCGCATAGGGATCGAAGAGCACCTTGTTCGGATTGAACCGGTGGCCGTGTTCGGGGTCGTATGGGCCATGTACGCGGTATCCGTAGCATTGACCCGGACCCAACCCGGGAACGTAGCCATGCCACATGGGCCCCGTGCGCTCGGGAAGAGCAAGCGTTTCCGACGGGGCATCCGCCTCGCTATTTTCGAACAACACCAGTTCCACATGCTCCGCATGATGGCTGAATACGGAAAAGCGCACGCCCTCGCCATCCCAGTGCGCGCCGGGAGGATTCGGCTGACCGGGCCATACCCGGGCCTGGTTTTCCGAATGCGATCGTCCTGATTTAGATGTACCTTTCAACATAGCATGTATAAACATATATATAACGAACGTCCGAAGGGCATTCCGAAACCCCGCAAGCCCGCGCCCGTTCCGCCAGCGGCGTTTGAAACACCTGAAACACTGTGCATTGTACATGGATGATCTGAATTTGCCCGAAGACTGGTCCCGCCCGGTGCTTACCGGGCTCGCGCCGCAAACGGACGGGGGCAGATGGCCCGTGCGCAGGTTTCTGGGAGACGAAATGGTCGTCCAGGCCGATTTGATTACCGAAGGCCACGAGCGCATTGCCGCGGAACTCCTGGTTCGCCACGAAGAGGACGACCGGGAAACGGTCCATCGCATGGCGCTGCGCTACAACGACGAATACCTCGCCTCGTGGACGCTGGACCGGCTGGGCACATGGTTCTTCCGGGTGCGGGCATGGGCGGATCCCTTTACGACATGGCGAGACCGGTTTGCGCGCCGGGTCGAAAGCGATGACCCGGAAGTCGAAAGCGAACTCCTCGTGGGCGCGGGACTTCTGAAGCGATCGGCGCAGGTCGCCAAAGGCAAGGACAAGAAAGCGCTTCTGCGCTACGCCGAAGCAATGGAAGCGGGCGACGCCGAGGCGGCGCTGGAGGACAAGGCGGCCGCGCTCGCGCAGGCCAACGATCCGCGCGCGAGCATGATCGAGAGCGAGACGTACGCCGTGCAGGTGGACCCCGTGCTGGCCCGCTTCGCCGCCTGGTACGAATTTTTTCCCCGCTCCGCACCCCGGGGGAACGCGGGCGGGAAAACCGGCGCGCCCCACGCCACGCTCGACGATGCGGCGGAACTGTTGCCGCGCATCAAGGAACTCGGGTTCGATATCGTATACCTGCCCCCTGTGCATCCGATCGGGCATACGCACCGCAAGGGCAAGGATAATGCGCCGGAAGGCAAGCCGGGCGAACCGGGCAGCCCCTGGGCGATCGGCGCCGAAGCAGGCGGACACAAGGCCGTGCATCCCGACCTGGGCGGGCTGGACGCCTTCGACCGGTTCGTGGCGCGGGCCCGGAAGCTGGACCTGCATGTGGCCCTCGACATTGCCTTCCAGACGTCCCCGGATCATCCCTGGGTTCGCGAGCATCCCGACTGGTTTTTGCAGCGTCCCGACGGCTCTATCCGGTATGCGGAAAATCCCCCCAAGAAATACCAGGATGTCTACCCGCTCGACTTCCTGTCGAAAGACCGGGAAGCCCTGTGGCGGGAAATAAAGAGCGTATTCGAATTCTGGATCGACCGGGGGGTATTGGTATTCCGCGTGGACAACCCTCATACGAAGCCCTTTGCATTCTGGACATGGTGCATCCGGGAATTGCGAAAACAACACCCCGAACTGATCTTCCTGTCCGAAGCCTTCTCGCGCCCGAAAACCATGTACGAACTGGCCAAACTGGGTTTCAACAATTCGTACACGTACTTCACCTGGCGCAATACGAAGGACGAACTGGTTTCCTACTGCCGCGAACTGTACGATTCGGAGGTGGGCGAATTTTTCCGCCCCAACTTCTGGCCGAACACCCCGGACATCCTGCACGAGTATCTGGTCGAGGGCGGGCGCCCCGCGCACATCGTCCGGCTGACGCTCGCCGCCACCCTGTCGTCGGCGTACGGCGTCTACGGCCCCCCGTTCGAGCATGTGGACAACGAACAGCATCCGGACCGGGAAGAATATGCGAACAATGAAAAATACGAGGTCCGGTCCTGGAACTGGAACGACCCCGATTCGCTGCAACCGTTCATGCGCCGGCTGAACCGCATCCGGCGGGAGAATCCGGCATTGCAGCGTATGCGGAACCTGCGGTTTCACGATACGGACAACCCGCAGTTGCTGGCGTACTCGAAAACCTTCGGCGACAACCGGATTGTCGTGGTCGTCAACCTGGACCCGCACCATGAACAGCGCGGGTGGCTTTCCCTGGCCCCCGGCGATCTCGGCCTCCCGGAAGACCGGCGCTGGGATATGCATGACCTGCTCGGCAGCCGGCGCGCCTCCTGGAAAGGGTCGACGCACTATATACGACTCGACCCGCAGAAAACGCCGGTGCGGATTTTCCGCGCCGGATAAGCGCATCTGTCCCCAAAATCCCCTGTGACGCATGACAAAAAAGCCGTCCCGTCGTTCCTGGCTCACCAAGGAAGAGGCGCAGCGCCTGGAAGAGGGTTCTTTTTACCGCAGTTACAAAAAACTGGGGGCGCATCCGGACAAGGAAGGCGTCTGGTTTGCCGTGTGGGCCCCTGGGGCCGGCGGCGTATCCGTGCTGGGAGAATTCAACGACTGGAAAGCGGATGCGCATCCGCTGCGGCGAAGAAAGGGGGGCGTCTGGGAAACGTACGTACCGGGCGCCGAAAGCGGCCATCGGTACAAATACCGCATTACGCGGGACATGTACACCGTGGACAAGACGGACCCCTACGCCTTTGCGATGGAGCCCCCCGCGTCAGGCGGGGACGCAGCCTCGGGGCTGGCTTCGATCGTGTGCGACCTCGACTACGAATGGGGCGACAAGGCATGGATCGAACAGCGATGCGGCCCGGATTCGCTGGGCCGGCCCATCTCGATCTACGAGGTGCATATCGGGTCCTGGCGCAAGCAGGGGATGTACTCCATGGGCTACCGGGATATCGCCAAACCCCTTGCCGATCATGTGGAGAACCTCGGTTTTACGCATGTGGAACTCATGCCCGTCATGGAGCACCCGTTCTACGGTTCCTGGGGCTATCAGGTCGCGGGGTACTTTGCTCCCACCTTCCGGTACGGCTCGCCCGCGGATTTCAAGTATCTGGTGGATTACCTGCACCGGCGCGGCATCGGCGTGTTGCTGGACTGGGTGCCGGCCCACTTCGCCACCGATCCGCAGGCGCTCGTTTTCTTCGACGGAAGCACCCTGTACGAGTACGACGATCCCGGCATGCGGTACCATCCCGACTGGGGCACCTATGTCTTCGACTATAACAAGCCGGGGGTCCGCAACTTTCTGATCTCGAATGCGCTCTTCTGGGTCGAGGAATACCACATAGACGGGTTGCGCTTCGATGCGGTGGCTTCCATGCTCTACCGGGATTATTCGCGGGGCAAGGACTGGACCCCGAACATGTTCGGCGGACGGGAGAATCTCGAAGCCATCGACCTGCTCAAGAAAGTCAACGAGATGGTCTACAGTCATGAGCCGGACATCCTGATGATTGCCGAGGAATCCACCGCGTGGCCGGGCGTTTCCAAACCCACCTACGACGGAGGGCTCGGCTTTCTGTACAAGTGGAATATGGGGTGGATGCACGACACCCTGGAGTATATGGAGAAGGATCCGGTCCACCGGAAGCATCATCAGGACCGTCTCACCTTCCCCCTCCTCTATACGTATTCCGAGCACTATATCCTGCCGCTGTCGCACGACGAGGTCGTACACGGGAAGGGGTCGCTCTGGGGAAAAATGCCCGGGGACGCCTGGCAAAAAGGGGCGAACCTGCGCCTTCTGTACGGACACCAGATCGGGCATCCGGGAAAGAAACTGCTTTTTATGGGGTCGGAGTTCGGGCAGACTTCAGAATGGGATCACGATCACGCCATCGACTGGGACGCCCTGAAAGACCCGTTGCACAAAGGCATGATGGCATGGGTGAAAGACCTGTATACCCTGTACCGCGATCATCCGGCGCTCTGGAACGACAAGCCCGGCGGATTCGAATGGATCGACTTCGAAGATCACGAAGGCAGCACGGTCAGCTACATCCGGCGTTCGGCGGACCGGGAACTGGTGTTCCTGTTCAATTTCACGCCGGTTCCCCGCACGGATTACCGCATCGGGGTGCCCGGGAAGGGCCGCTGGCGGGAATTGCTCAACTCCGATGCGCAGATATACGGCGGAAGCGGCGTAGGAAATCTCGGCAGCGTAGATACGGATCCGGCGCCGTTTCATGGACGAAACCACTCCGTGGTCGTAACCCTGCCGCCTCTTGCCGTTTCGATCCTCGAACGGGAAAAATAGGATAGGATACTCTGACCAAAACCGCTTCGCTCAGCGCTTCACGTTCGCAAGTCCAGGATAGCGGAAAACATCTTGCGGACAGATCGCGTACGATCCCGACGGTTCGCCGGAAAGCGCGTCCCTGCGCGGAATGAATCCTTCATTTTTTCTTCACACGCAACAATACCAACACCATGGCTCACCAACTTCCCGATCTGCCCTATGCCTTCGATGCGCTGGAACCCACCATCGACGAACGCACGATGCGCATTCATCACGGCAAGCACCATCAGGGATATGTCAACAAACTGAATGCCGCCCTGGACGGCCATGCGGCGTTGCAGGATATGTCGGTGGAAGACCTCCTGCGCGGCATCGACAACGTACCCGACGCCATCCGGGGCGCGGTCCGCAACAACGGCGGCGGACACGCAAATCACACCTTGTTCTGGAGCATTATGTCGGGCAACGGCGGGGGCGCGCCCACGGGCGATCTCGCAGCGGCCATCGATGCGGCGTTCGGTTCGCTGGATGCCTTCCAGGCAGCGTTCGCCGCGGGCGCGGCGGGACGGTTCGGGAGCGGATGGTCCTGGCTCGTCGTGAACGGCAACGGGGGTCTGGAAGCATACTCCACGGCCAATCAGGACAGTCCGCTCATGCAGGGACACACGCCGATTCTGGGCGTCGACGTCTGGGAACATGCATACTACCTGAACTACCAGAACGACCGCGGCGCCTATGTGAACGCCTGGTGGAACGTGGTCAACTGGGATCAGGTCGCCAGCAATTTCGACGCCGCGCAATAACGGTCGGCCCGCATACCTTGCGCATCCGGCGGCGCCATCGGAAACGTGTCGTACAGCGTCAAGGAAATACAATACACGATCCAGGGAGAGGGCGCCCGCACAGGACGCCCGGCGGTCTTTCTGCGCTTTGCCGGATGCAATCTCTGGACCGGGCGGGAAGCGGATCGGGCCACCGCCGTATGCCAATTCTGCGATACCGATTTCGTGGGGGTGGATGGTCCGGGAGGAGGGCGGTTCGATACGGCGTCCGGTCTGGCGCAGACCGTGGCCGGTTGCTGGCCTGCGGGGAAAAACGCGCGCTATGTGGTCTGCACGGGGGGCGAACCGCTCCTGCAACTGGACGAACCGCTGGTTGCCGCCCTGCACGCAGAGGGGTTCGAGATAGCTATCGAAACGAACGGCACGAAAACGCCCCCGGCGGACATCGACTGGATTTGCGTCAGTCCGAAAGCGGGAGCCGAACTGGTGCTGAAGGAAGGCGACGAACTGAAACTGGTGTATCCACAGGAGCACGCGCTGCCGGAAGCATTTACCGGTCTCCCGTTCCGGCACTTTTTCCTGCAACCGATGGACGGCCCCGATCTGGAAAAATACACGAGGCAAACCATCGCGTATTGTCTGGAGCACCCGATGTGGCGCCTTTCGATTCAGACCCACAAGTTGCTGGGAATTCCGTAGGCGTCCGCGGCCTCAACCGGACTCCCCGGTATCCGTATCCGGAGAAACGCCTATGGCGCGCAGCATGGCGCGCAGATCGGAAGAAGACAATACGCCTCGCAGGCGCAGCGCGTCCAGGGCGGCGCGCACTTCGGTCGGATCGGTCAGGACATCCCCGGTGCGGGCCTCTGCTTCCGCACCCCCTTCCCCCGCCGCCTCGTCGGGGACGCGTATCATCGCCTCCTGCAAAAAGGCAACCACGTACTGGCACGCCCCCGGCCGTCCGGAAAAATCCAGCGTTACGTCGAAGGTGGCCCGCCCGCGGTTTACCTGCAAGGTTATGCTCCGTCCGCCCATGAGTTTGCGCTTCCCCTCCACGCCGACGATATCGGCATAGCGCACATCCTGGACCGGCGAAAAATCGTTGTTCTCGAAGACGAGGCGCTCTGCCGTAAATACGGCCCCATCCTTCGCATTGCCGATGCGCGTAGCATCGTACAGCGCCAGCACTTCCGACTCTGAAACATCTTCCGCATAATCGCGGAGCGCATTGCGCACTTTTTCCCTCGGAATACGCGGCGCCACGTACAACCCGAGCCCGGGGTCATGCGGAATGAGCGTATGTACGAGTTCTTTCATACAGAGAGGCCATGAAGTCGCTGAATGTCCATGCAACGATCAGTATCCGGCCGCCATGCCGGACTCAAAAAACGACCCGGTTACATCAAGAAGCCCCGGCGCAATGCCCAGGACAAGCAGCGCCGCCGCACAGGCAACCAGCACGACCCGCAAAACGAGAGGCGTCGGGAAGGCGGCGTCCATTGCGGGTGCAGCCTCCGGGGTATCTTCCGGAGAGCGCATGAAAAAGACGTACAGCACACGCAGATAATAAAAAGCCGATACGACGCTGGCCAGTACCCCGACCACTACCAGCCAGGTATAGCCGGCGTCCACGGCGGGCGCAAACACCGCGTACTTGCCCAGAAAACCGCCGAATGGAGGAAATCCTGCAAGACTGAACATGAAGCATCCCATCGTAACGCCAAGTACGGGCTTGCGGAGACCTGTTCCCGCCAGCGAATCGAGGGTTTGCTCCCGCCCCGCCTTGCCGTCCCATTCCAGAAACGCCATCACGCCGAAAGCGCCGATATTCATCAGGGTATACACGAGCAGGTAGTAGAGCGCGCCCGACCAGGCGGCCACCCCTCCCGCTGTCAACCCGACCAGGATATAGCCTCCGTGCGCAATGGACGAATAGGCCAACATGCGTTTAACGTTATTCTGCATGACGGCAAGCAGATTGCCCAGCACCATCGTCACAAGCGCAACGGACGCCAGAAGGGGCGCCCAGCCGTCCGCGGGCATGATGTCGCGCAGAATCAGAATCAGGGCTCCGAATGCCGCCGCCTTCGAGGTCGTGGACATATAGCCCGCCATCGTGGTCGGCGCACCCTGATACACATCAGGGGTCCACATATGAAACGGTACGGCGCCCACTTTGAAAAAGAATCCGACCAGAAGCAACGCCCCGCCGGCCCGAAACAACATGACTTGGCCGCTGGCCTCGAGGCCCGCAGCCATCTCCGGGATATACATCGTGCCGGTCGAGCCGTACAGCAAGGCGATCCCGTATAGAAAAAAGCCGGTGGCGAACGCTCCCAGCAGGAAATATTTGAGGGCGCCCTCCGCGCTTCCCTCGTCCCCCCGAAGCAACCCCGCCATGATGTACAGCGATACGGACATCGTTTCGAGGCCGACAAAAACGGCCACCATGTTGTTCGCCGTCCCGAGCACGATCATTCCGGCGGTAGCCAACAGAATCAGCGAATAGACTTCTCCATACTCCTGGCCCGTTCTCTTCCAGTACGCCGGAGACAGCGCCACGGTAAGCAACCCGCCAGACAGGATCACGATATTCACGAAAGACGCGTATCCGCCCGTACGCACCATCCCGTAGAACGCCGTTCCTGCTTCCGCATCGAGTTGCAATGCCTCCAGGACGATCCCGACTGCGAGAGCGCCGCCGGAGATCCAGGCCAACTCGCCAATGCTGTTTCGGAAAGCATCCCAGACGACAAGAAGAACCCCCACCCCCGTAGCAAGCATCAAGGGCAAGGTCTTGACCATATCCCCCGGAAGGGCGTCAAAAAACCGGATCAGTTCTGTTTCCATGGTATCGGGATCATGTCATCTCCGGGCGCGGCCGCGAAAATGCGCATATAACGCCGTTTACAAACGGTCTATCTTCTTCGCCAGCGCGACGTCGAAGGCGGTCACCTTGCCGCCTGCATCGTGCGTATTGAGTGCAAGGGTCACCCGGTTGTACACATTATGCAGGTCCGGATGATGGTCGAGCGCTTCGGCTTCGAACGCCACCCGGACGAGGAACCCCATCGCCTCCCGGAAATCGCCGAACGCGACCTGCTTTACGAGCCGGTCGTTTTCGAACGTCCACCCGTCGAGCTCCTGCAAAGCCCGGGCGATTTCTTCTCTGGAAAGCGGTTCTCGAGACATAGGCAGCCTTACAGTTGGATGATCCACCCGCTGTAGAAAATGACCCAGATCACGAAATATACGGGGACCAGGATCGGCAACGAGTATTTCACGAGATACCCGACGAAGCTGGGCACATCGACGCCGCTCGACTCTGCGATGGCTTTCACCATGAAGTTCGGGGCGTTGCCGATATAGGTCATCGCGCCAAAGAACACAGCCGCCACGGAAATGGCCTGCAGGTATATCCACGAGTCGATGCCTTCTGCGGGCAGCGCAAATTCCACAACCTGGGACGCCACGCTCACGTCCATCCCGAATTTACCCATGGCCGCCGCAAGGAAATTGAGGTATGTCGGCGCATTGTCCAGAATGCCTGACAAGGCTCCCGTGGCCCAGTAAAACATGCCCACGGAAAGCGAGTCGGAATTCTGGCTCGCAAACTCGCTGATGAGTTGGAGAGCCGGCTGCATCGTCGCAAAAATGCCGAGAAACAGCCAACCCACTTCCCGGATAGGCTCGAACGTAAACTCGTTCTTTTTAAGGGCGGTCTTGTCGGCGGATACGAAGGCGAGCACGCATACCGAAAACATAATGATCTCGCGAATGCCGAACGGCAGGTGAACATCGCCTATATGCAACCGGGGCACCCATCCGAAAACCTGCGGATCGATGAAAACGGAAATAATGACCACCACGATCCATATGAAATTCTTCCGGCCTACGATACCCATCAGGCCGCTGGAGGCGTCGATAGCCTGCCCTGTTTGCTTGTTGCGCGCATCGATGACGTAAAAAATAGCCAACAGGAGCAGTATGGTCGGTAGCCAGATATACCAGACGTGCGTGAACGTCCAGAAAAAAGGCACGCCGCGCAGAAAACCCAGAAAGAGCGGCGGGTCGCCTATAGGGGTGAGACCGCCGCCGACATTGGCGACAAGAAAAATGAAAAAGACAATATGGTAGGGTTTCAGGCGGCCTTTGTTAAGACGCATATAGGGCCGGATGAAGAGCATCGCCGCCCCGGTCGTAGCAATCAGGTTGGCGATAAGAGAACCCACGAACAATAGCACGGAATTGGTCCATGGGGTGCCGCGCGCATTCAGGCTCAGGAAAATACCCGAAGCAGCGATAAACAGGGATGCGACCAGCGCAATGAAGGACAGATACTCGGCCAACGCATGCATAATGGGGACCGACGATTCCAGCACGAACAGATAATAGATCACCACGATGGCGCCGAGCGCTACCGCATACTTCGGATAATGTTGGTGCCAGTGGTGCGCATAGAAAAGCGGCCCCGTCGCGATCATAATCAACAGGGCGAGAAACGGCAGGACGAGCCATACGGGAGGCAACGGGCCATGGTGGTCGCCTTCCCCCGCATCGCCGTGCTCCGCCGCACCGGCATGGGCATCGACAGGAGCATGACCCCCGGCCTCCTGCTCATCGTGCGCCGCCTCTTGCTCATCGTGCGCGGCCCCGGCGTGGTCGTCAGCAGCCTCGGCGTGATCGTCAGTGACCTGTTCCACACCGGATTCCTGCGGCAAAACGGGCGACGCCGACCATGCCGCGCCCGGCAGCAGCAGGCACCCCGCCAGCAAACTTGCCGCCGCAAGCGGCAGACAACGTGAAAACACAAGGTGTTTGGGGAAACGAAAGGAGGAAACGAAGGACATGGCGTATACGATCGATCAGTTGCTTACATCCGAAAAACCCGTTCCGGGCGTCCCGTCGGAGTGCGAATCCGTTGCCGTCTCCGAATCGGGCGTCGGAGAAGAATATCCAAAAAAACGAGTGGCGTCCCGGGTGCTGCGGACATCCTCCGCAGCTATGCGTTTTGCCTGAATCGACTCCAGCAGAAACTGCGTGGCCGGTTCGCTTTTTTGCAAAAACCGGTTCGGAGCAAAACCCAGTACAAACATAAGCACCACCAGTGGAACCATGAGCGCAATCTCACGGCCCGTCATATCCTGCATGGTGCGGTTCGCTTCCTTGTCGAGCGGCCCGAAAAACGTCTTGTAGACCATCCACAAAAGATACACGGCCGCCAGGATGACGCCTGTTGTCGCCGCGGCAATCAGCACGGGATACCCGATCAGGTCGCTCCGGAATGCCCCGAGGAGGATCATAAATTCACCCACAAAACCGTTCAGCCCAGGCAGCCCGGCGGATGCAAGCACCGAGAAGATCATAAAGAACGTGAGGATGGGAACGGTCCGGGCGATCCCGCCGAAATCGTCCATTTCGCGGGTGTGGCGGCGCTCGTACAACATGCCGAGGAGCAAAAAGAGCGCACCTGTGGATAATCCATGATTGACCATCTGAATGACGGCGCCCTGCATAGCCTCCATCGTGAACGCAAAAATACCGAGCACGACGAAACCGAGATGGCTGATCGAAGAATAGGCCACAAGCTTCTTGGCGTCGGATTGCACCCTGGAAACAAGCGCGCCGTAAATAATGCCGATGACCGCAAGAATGGCGAAAGGAAGTGCGTAATCGTACGCGGCGTTAGGGAAAAAGGGCAGGCAAAAGCGCACGAGTCCGTAGGTGCCCATCTTTAGAAGCACGCCGGCAAGAATCACCGATCCGCCCGTCGGAGCCTCCACGTGCGCATCCGGCAGCCAGGTGTGCAAGGGAAAAATCGGCACCTTGACCGCGAACGCAAGGGCGAAAATCGGGAAGAGCCAGGCTTGCAGACCCACCGGCGTATCGAACGCCAGTAACTTGTACCAGTCTGTCGTGAAAACGCCGCCGTTCACCGCGTCGCCCGCTGCATGTCCGAGATAGAGAATCCCGACCAGCATGAGCAGCGAGCCGGTCAGCGTAAACAGTACGAACTTGACAGCGGCGTAGATGCGCCGGGGGCCGCCCCATATCCCGATGATGAAATACATCGGGATCAACGTGAGCTCGAAAAAGATGTAGAACAGAAATACGTCGAATGCGCAGAAAACGCCGGTGACTCCGGTCTGGAGAATGAGCAGTAGCGTGTAATATCCCTTGCGCTGCTTGCCTATGTAATGCCAGGAAGAAAGCACGACGATGGGGCCAAGCAGCGTCGTAAGCATGACAAGCAGCAGGCTGAGCCCGTCAATGCCGACAAAGTACTTGATATCTACGCTGTCCGGGAACCAGGCAAACCTGTCGACCAACTGGGGCGTCCCGGCCAACTCCGCGGAAGCGTCGAACGCCGCAAAAAGCACGATGGATAGCAGGAACGCGATCGTCGTCGTCGCCAGCGCCATCCACCGCACAACGCGATCGCTGCGCGCCATAAGGGCCAGCAGCGCACCCGCAAGGGGCAGGAAAATAACAAGAGACGTGATATACGGGATCGACATGGCGTCCATGAAAATCACAGGGCGAGCATGATCGCTACAACGAAAACAGCGCCCAGCACGATGATTGTGGCGTAGTGCTGCACACGGCCGGTTTGTATCCGGCGCACGAGACGGCTTACCGAAGCAATCAGGTGTGCAAGACCGTTTACCGCGCCATCCACCACCCGGGCATCGAAAGCAGCGCAACCCTGCTTGGCCAACCGCAAAACGGGACGGACAACGACACGATCGTACAACCCATCCCAGAAGTACTTGCCCTGCCATAGCCGGTAGAGGCCGCCCAGGCGCCGGGCGATGCGCGCGTCAAAAGCCAACCCGTGCGTGCCATAGGCCCGCATGGCGAAACCGAGGCCCGCCACGGCAATGGCCGCTCCGGCAATCAGCAGCGCCCATTCAATCCATATAAACCCGGCGCCATGTTCAATGGCAGGCGGCTCCGCTACCGGCCCCCCGTATGGCGCGCCCAGCCAGTGATGAATCCAGTTGAATTTGCCGTGCTCGATCACGGCGGGCAAATCGATAAACCCGCCCAGTACGGACAACGCGGCGAGGATCCACAATGGTAGCGTCATGGTCCAGGGCGATTCGCTCGGCTGTATCCGGTCGGATGCAGGCCATCGCGACCTCCCCTCAAACGTGAGCATATACGACCGCATCATGTAGAACGCCGTCAGAAATGCCGTAACGATCCCGATCCCCCAGACAAACCAGGCATACGTATGGCCGTCGTACCCGTACTCGAACACCCGGAAGAGGATTTCGTCCTTGGAAAAGAAGCCGGCAAGCGGTGGCAAACCCGCAATGGCAAGGGTCGCGATAAGGTACGTCAGGCCCGTGGCCGGCAAATACCGGGAAAGCCCTCCCATGGTTCGCATGTCCTGCGGATCGAACGGATGGACGACGCCCTCGGACTCGCCATCATCCGGCTCCGAGAGCAAACCTTCTTCCTCCAGATCATGCTCGACGGCATGCATCGCATGAATGACGCTTCCGGACCCCAAAAAGAGGCATCCCTTGAAAAAGGCATGCGTAACCACGTGAAAAATCGACACGAAAAAAGCCCCCACGCCCGCTGCCGCAAACATAAATCCAAGCTGAGAGACCGTCGAGTAGGCGAGCACTTTCTTGATATCGTTCTGCACGGCCGCCACGGTGGCCGCCATAATGGCCGTCAGTGCGCCGACGATGGCGATAACCGCCATGACGGTCGGCGCTTCCAGTACGACGGGCGAAAAACGGGCAAGCAGGTACAGCCCGCTCGTAACCATCGTGGCGGCATGAATGAGCGCGGACACGGGGGTCGGTCCCGCCATCGCGTCCGGCAGCCAGGTAAACAGAGGGATCTGAGCGCTTTTACCCGTTGCGCCGATGAAAAGCAACAGTACGACCCAGTTGAGTACATGCTGCGGAAGCGTATCGACGGCCTGAAGCAGGCTGCCGAAATCGAGCGCGCCGACTTCCCGGTAGAGCAGAAATATGGCCAGCAGGAAGGCGAAATCGCCTATCCGGTTCATGATGAAGGCCTTGTTCGCCGCAGCGCTGTTCCTGAAGTTCTCGTACCAGAATCCGATCAGCAGCCAGGAGCACAATCCGACTCCCTCCCAGCCCAGAAAAAGCACCGGCACATTGTCAGCCAGCACCAGGTTCAGCATAGCGAAGATGAACAGGTTCAGATAGGCGAAGAACCGCCAGTATCCCCTGTCGCCGTGCATGTATCCGACCGAATACAGATGAATGACGCCGCCGACGCCCGTGACGACCAGCGTCATGAGCAGGGAAAGGGCATCGATGCGATATGCGAACGAAAGCTCGAAATCGCCCGCCGACATCCAGGTGTAATAGTCGACGACCAGCGGCTCTCCTCCATAGCCGACAAAAAGATAGACGGTTATGGCGAACGGGATAGCAACCATCGCCGTAGCCAGCCCTCCGATAAGCCCTTCGTGAGGGCGCAGGTCCGGCATGAACAGGCCGCTCAAGCCAATGCAGACCGCTCCTGTCAGCGGCAACAGAACAATAAGACCTACCAGCAGGTCCGCTTGCATATCGGATTCACCCCGTCAGGAGCGTGTGGGTCGTTACCTAAAACTTGAACAGATTGAACCGGCTGAGATCGACCGTCTCTTTCTTCCGGAACAACGCAATGACGATGGCGAGACCCACGGCGGCTTCCGCCGCAGCTACCGCCATCACGAAAAAAACCAGCACCTGCCCCGCCACATCGCCCATGGATCGGCTGAACGCCACCAGCGTGATATTGACGGCGTTGAGCATCAATTCGATCGACATGAATACAATGATCGCATTGCGGCGCAGCAGTACGCCGAGTGCGCCGATCGTAAACAGCACAGCGCTTAGCGATAAATACCAGGCAAGCGTCAATTCCATATCATTTACTCGAATTTCCTTCGGGCAAGCAGAACGGCCCCGATCGTGGCCACCAGCAGCAGAATGCCTGTGATTTCAAGAGGCAATGCATATCTCGTCAACAATTCCTGACCGAGCGCCGAAGCGGACCCGGAAGCAGCGTCCGGCATCGTCGGTTCCGGCAAAAGGTCCAGGCTGCCAGCCAATACGTACATCAGTTGTGCGAGTACGGCCATGCCCAGTAAAAAGGCAACGACAAGTTTCCGGTTCAGGCTCTGCACCTTCGGGAGCGCCGCAAGATTCAGCAGCATGATGACGAAAAGGAAAAGCACCATGATGGCCCCGGCGTACACGAGAACCTGTATCACGCCGATAAATCGGGCGTTCATCGTGATGTACAGAGCCGCCACGCAAAACAGGTTGAGTACGAGCCAGAGCGCCCCGGAAACGGGACTTCTCGAAACGATGAGCCCGATGCCCGAAGCGATCGCCACCGCGGCGAAAAAGAAAAAGAAAAGCTGGGAAAACATGTAATGGAATCGGAACGCGGCAGGCGAACCCGGATCGCAGTATCTACCCTTGACGGGAAAAGGTAGACAAAATGCCGCGACGGGACAAGATAATATCCCGTAAATCCCGCGTGAATACGTACACGGAGCGTCTACGGTGTCTGGCCGTTCACAGAAAGGGCGCTTCACGTCCGGGACAACAGCGCGTTGGCGGAGTTCGCCGGGTCCCAATGATCCTTTTTTATCTCTTTTTGAGTAATTTCTATACCTTTTTTGTATAATTTCTCTCCTTTTAAGGAGAGTTTTTACTCAAAAAGCATGAAATACGCTGATTAAGTCCGCAAAGCTCAGAGGCTTGCGGTTTTGATCAGAGTATCCTTAAAAGCACTGATCGAAGTGAACTTGATCAGAGTATCCTTGAAACTTTCGCAAAGACTCCACCCCGTACGCGGCGTATATTGTCGCCGCATCGCCCTGCCCTCTTCGGGCGGAGGCAATGTATGCCTTTGTCTACCAAGCATTGCTAAAAGCCATGGCTAAACTCACTGTCATCGGAGCCGGCAACGTCGGAGCCACTGTTGCCGATTGCGTCGCCAGAAAAGATATAGTGCGCGAAATCGTTCTCATCGACATCATAGAGGGTCTGCCGCAGGGGAAAGCGCTCGACATGCAGGAATCCGCGCCCGTGCATGGTTTCGACACCCGCGTCAGCGGAACCAACGCCTATGAAGACACGGCCGGATCGGATATTTGCGTGATCACGGCGGGCCGGCCTCGCACGGCCGATATGTCGCGCGACGACCTGCTGGAACTGAACGCCAGGATCGTCCAGTCGGTTACCGAACAATTCGTGGTCGGCAGTCCCGACGCCATCATTGTTGTCGTCTCGAACCCTCTTGACGCCATGACATCCGTGGTGCATACGGCCAGCGGGTTTTCTGCCGAACGGGTGATGGGCATGGCGGGCATACTGGATACGGCGCGGTACCGCACCTTCATTGCCCTGGAACTGGGCGTGTCGGTCCGTGATGTGCAGGCGCTGCTCCTTGGCGGGCATGGCGATTCGATGGTGCCGTTGCCCAGTTGCACCACCGTGGGCGGCATTCCTCTACCCGAGTTGCTTTCCCCGGAAAAAATTCATGCGATCGTCGAGCGGACAAAAGGCGGAGGAGGCGAAATCTCCAGACTCATGGGGGCCTCTGCCTGGTATGCGCCGGGCGCTTCTGCCGCAGCAATGGTTGAATCCGTCATGAAAAACCTTTCCCGTGTGCTGCCTTGCGCCGTGCAACCCTCGGGACAATACGGCCTGGCCGACCTGTTTATCGGGTTGCCGGCCCGGCTTGGACGAAACGGCGTGGAGGATATCCTCGAGGTCGGCCTCTCAGACGAAGAACAGGCTTTGCTCGACGCCTCTGCAGAACATGTGCGCCGCAACCTGGAAACGCTCCGACAAAAAGGATTCGTTTAAGGATATGGCCGGTTCCGAACGGAATCTTCCGACAAACGGACGGATACGGCAAGGATATAGGGAGGCGAGTTGCCTGCCCGGATAAAGTTCCCTGTGGCCGACGGGTTGAATCTGCGCCGGAATTGCCTTATATTAACAGGATAGGCTTGTTTCTGCCTAATAGAAACAACCATCAGACGCCGGGGCAAGGCATTCTCCGGCAAAACCCGACAGCACAGGACGTGGCGGTATTGCAAAAAAAGATCGTAACGAAAACTTCGCGGAGCGCCGCAGGAAAACGGCAGTCGGCCCTCGCCGAAATGACGGATGAGGATTTGATGTCGCAGTTCCAGGCAGGTTCCGTTGCAGCGTTCAATATTCTCGTCGAGCGGTATTCGGAGCGGCTAACCCATTACCTGTACGGTTTTCTCGGGGATATGCGCCGCTGCGAGGACCTGTTGCAGGAAACCTTCCTGCGCGTGTACCGCAATCGGCACTCGTACCGCCGCATCGCCAAGTTTTCGACCTGGCTCTATACGATCGCGGGGAATCTCGCGCGCTCGGAGTACCGCAAGCGCAAACGCCGCCGCCTCTACTCGATCCAGAGCGTAAACCGCGATAACGAGGAGTACGAGATGCAGTTGCCGGACGAGTCGTTCGCTCCCGACAAGCATGCGGAGAGCATCATTCAGGACAAGTACATTCAGCAGGCGCTGGACGATATTCCTGCATCGTTCCGGGAAGTGGTCGTACTGCGCGATGTGCAACAGCTCGCCTACGACGAAATCGCAGAAATCACCGGGCTGCCGATGGGCACGGTCAAAAGCCGTATCAACCGCGGCCGGACCAAGCTCCAGACACTCCTGAAGGACGTCTACCCCTTCTACGAGCCGGCTACGGCCTGAGGCAAATCGATTTACTGATTTTCCCGACCGGCACTGTCATTCGCGGCAGTGCCGGTTTTTTATAGGATGCTGTCAGGTAAGCGTGGCAAGCAGCAGCATTGCAGCAACAAAGACCACCAGAATGCCCGCTGCCATGACAATTTCTCTTTTGCGGCGCTTGTTCATGAATGCCCTCCCCTAAGACGGAAAATTCATGTCGCGAGTAAGAATACTCTGATTAAGGATACTCTGATCAAGGTCGCTTTTCCGCCAACGAATCGCAAGCAACAGCGGCGCGTACGAAATCTTCGTTCAGAATCCGGTCCAGCGTTTCCACATACCGGTCAACCCCGGAAGGCTCTATGACCATGGGGGGTTTGATCTTGAGCACATTGCCGTACGGCCCGTCTACGCTGGCAAGAATACCCGATTCGCGCATCCGCTCCACCACATAGGAACCCGCCTCGCCTGCCGGTTCTTTCGATGCCCGGTTGGCAACCAGCTCCACGCCCAGAAAAAGCCCGTGGCCGCGTACGTCTCCAATAATCTCGTGTATCCCGGCAAGCGCCGTCAACCCATCGAGGAATTGTCCGCCTCTTTCAAGCGCGCGCTGCATAAGACCTTCCTCCTGGATCGCGTCCAGCACCGCCAACCCCGCCGCACAGGAAGCCGGACTGCCGCCGAAGGTATTGAAGTATTCCATCCCGGTATCGAAGGACCGCGCCAATTCCGGCGTCGTCACGACGGCGCCTAACGGATATCCGTTGCCGATGGGTTTGCCCATCGTCACGATATCCGGAATAGCTCCTTGCAACTCGAAGGCCCAGAACGCATCTCCCATGCGCCCGAACCCTGTTTGCACTTCGTCGGCAATGCATACGGCGCCTGCTTCCCGGGCCGCATCGAATGCCTTGCGGAGATACCCATCCGGAAAAAATACCTGCCCGGCGCACCCCATTGCCGACTCGGCCATAAAGGCAGCCACTCCATCAGGCGCAGCGGCCAGCGTGCGGCGAAGCAGCGTCGCATGATCGTCGGCGGAACCGGAATGCCGATACGGATCGGGTGTGGGTACGATATGCACATGCGCAGGACGCCCCTCCCCGCCCTTTCCGTCGAACTTGTAGGAACTGACGGCGATCAGCGACGACAGGTGGCCGTGATAGGCCTGTTCTATCGCCGCCACATCCCGGAATCCGGTATGGGCGCGAGCAATGCGCAGCGCCAGATCGTTCGCTTCGCTCCCGCTGTTTACGAAAAAACACACGGATAGCGGCTCCGGAAGCCGGGCCGCAAGGCGTTCCGCATAACGGCTCAGTTCGTCGTAGAGATAGCGCGTGTTCGTGTTCAGCACCCGCAACCGGCGCGCCACAGCCTCGGCCACGCGGGGGTGCGCATGACCTACATGCGCCACATTATTGACCGTATCGAGAAAAGGCTGTCCGTTCTCGTCGTATAGATGCGCCATATACCCCCGGTGCATGCACAAGGGCGCTCGGTACGAAACGCTTAGCGACGGGGCGATACGTTCCCTGCGGCGGGCCAGCAACTCTGGAGCATCCGGCGCCAAAGGCGCACGGGCATCGCTGGAAAGCCCCAGCAAATCGGACGGGTCCGGCGAAACGGCCATCCAGACCTCCTTGCACCATGGCGCCGCCACGCCGGCGAACGCTCCCTCGATATCCAGCGGGTCCGCTATGATCTGCACATGCACGTGCGGCGCCCACCCGCCGTTTTCGTCCGATGCCCCGATCCCGCCGATTTTTTCTCCGGCCCGCACGACCGAGCCGACCTCCAACCCCTTGATGGAGCGTCGGGACAAGTGGCCGTACAGCGTATAAAATACCGGGCCGCCTTCCGGGGCATGTTCGAGCACTACGGTAGGGCCGTAGTCATAGGGATTATCGTAATCCGCCACGCTGCACACCACTCCATCGAGCGGCGCAAAAACAGGACTCCCCGGCGGCTGGAACAAGTCGACGCCCAGATGCACCGTGCGCATCTGCGACCCTGTCCTGAACTGCTCGCCCCGGTATACGAGACGCACTTCGGCGTACCTCCCAATGCCGACCCCCGCTCCTTCCTCACGCATCCTGTGCCGGATATGCCGGGCCGATCGCTCCGGATCCGACGGGTTTCTGAATATCCATTCCGAACTCTGCGTGCTGAAATCGAACGTCACCTCTTTGGAAGGCGACACAGCGACCACAGGAGCAAACGTCCCCTTGCGACGGCGGCACCAGACAGCGGTGCGGGCGCCGTTCGGACACGGTTCGTATCCGCAGGCATGGCGAAACACGTACTCCGCAAGCCGCGGAGGAATATCGCTGAGAAGCGCAAGCGTCCGAAGCGCGGGTTCCCGGCTGACCGACAGATATGCGTTGTCCGGCTCCATACGCTGCTGGTGCGCAGACATGCACACGCTGACGCACAACCGCATGGCGAGAAAGGAAAACAGTGCGCTCGTATCGTGCTCGTCGAGCGGAAATTCCCGGTGGCAACCGGCTGCAATGACAGAGGCGGCGCGAAGCGGATCGGCCATGCCAAGCACGCCGTATGCCGCAGCAACGGCCACATCGGCCACCGCAAACGACACAAGCATATCCCCGAAGTCGATCAGCCCCGCAACGCGGCGATTCCGGTGCTCCGGACCATTGACAAGCACATTCCAGTCGTTCGCATCGTGGTGCACGACACTCCGACGCAACCGGGCGCCGCAGCGAGCCTGCGTATCCCGGAAAAGCCGTAGAAACGGTTCGACGAGCGTGCGTTCGCCCGCCCCCAGAAATTCCATCCGTTCGGAAACGGTCTCCGCAGCGCGGACCATGTCCCAGACCAGCGAACGTTCAAGCGCGGGGCGCCTGAAATCCGTCAGCGCAGAGGACATCCGCCCTATGAACCGCCCAAGATCGGACAACAAATCGAGGGAGCGCGGGCGCACCGAAGCAAGCGGCGTCCCGGGTAACCAGGAAAGAAGTCGCGCAAGGTGCCGGCGGCCCTCCCCGTCAGACAGGAGTACGATATCCTCGCCGTCGAGCGCCGGAACGACCGAAGGCACAGCCAGCCCGTTCCCTGCAAGGCGCCGCATAGCGGCATGATGCGCCTCCATGACCTGCCTGTCTTCGAGCGCATGAGCAATCTTGAATACAAAGGAAGGCTCGCTGGACGAGGAACCGCGAGACGACCCGTTTCGCTCGCCGGCATACACGGCGAAATTGAGGTCGCGGTCGCTGGGCAGGGTTTCGAGACGGGCGGACACGCCATACCGCTCGGCAAGCATCCGGCATACCGTGTCCTGGTCAAAACGGGGCCGGTGAAGGGCAATGTCGTTGACCTCGTGGTGCACGGCGTCCTTGCTCATGGCGCAGGCTGGAAAGCAATGCGTGCGATACGCCCTTCGGGTCCCACCATCCATACGGCGTCCGGACCCGCCGCGTCCACGCTCCACCATGTCAGCGAATCGAGCGGCGACCAGGTTTGCGCATCGTCCATCGAAAAAGCCGCCCCGCCGGGACCCGCCGCTATAAGGATGCCGCCGGGAACATACGCCGCGCCATATACTGCCCCGGGAAATCCGGGGGAGGATGCAGGCCGCCAGGTCACACCGCCATCCTCCGTGACCGCGGTATTCTGCTGTACTGCCTCAGGGTCGGCAATATCCCCGCCCAATGCCGCGCCATGCTGCGCATCGCGGAAAGCCAGCGTGGTCACGCCTGCCGCCTCGCCGCCCGGCAGAGGCACGTCACTGCTTGTCCAGGCGCTGTCCGGGATTTCGTTCCTGAGCACACGCGGCGTCGCTGCATTACCGGTCCCGATAAGCACCGTCTGGTCATCCAGCACGATCAGACAGGTTCCGCTCGCGGCAAAACCACCCTCGTCCGGCTGCGCGGGCGGAAGCGTTTCTCCGGGAAGCACGCGCCAGGCATCGCCATCCTCCGTATGCACGAGAGGAAACTGCCCGTCCACTGCATCACTGAACGCAAATCCCGATCCGTCTTCCCGAAAATCGAAGCAGTCGAAAAATGCCTCATCTATCTCGTTCCGGAAGAGTATTTCCCACGAAGCGCCCCGGTCAACGGTCCGGTAAATGCGCGAATCCTCTCCCGACCCGATGCTGAGCAGATAGGCTGTATCGAGGCTCATGGCATGTACATCCCGAAACTGGAGGCTGTCGGCGCCGGGCACCGTGCCGGCATGCCAGGTAGCGCCGCCGTCATCGGTCCATGCATAGCTTCCCCCCGTGCCTGCCGTCCATACAATACGGTCGGATATGGCGTGCAAGCCAATGAGAAGCGCATCCGTCCCTGATTCCTGCATGCGCAGCACCGGAACGACCGGTTCCTCTTCGGACGAGCTGCACCCGGCACACGCAAAAACGAGCAGCAGAAGCAGAAAGCAAGGTCGGAACATAAAGTACCCCCTGAAGAACGGCGAACGCCGTAGAGCGATTAATTTAGGATTAGGATACGGAGTTTACTGCGGAACGAAAAGAATATCTGTTCATAGGATGTTGGCGAGTGCTTTTTTTCGTACGGCATACACAGGGTTATATATCCATCCGGCGCTGTACCAACGACGCCATGCCGAAACTTTCGGATCGCCACCCATCCATCACATCTTTCAAAACCATGGCAACACAAAGCTACCGCATGCTTATCGCTGCTTTCCTGACATCTATCTGCCTTGTCGGAACAGCGCATGCCCAAAAAGGATTCGGCAATGCCCTCCTTATTTCCGGAGACCGGATTTTTGTCGGAGAACCGGATAACCTGTACCGTCCCGGCACCGTATACATCTTCCATCAGGCGGACGGAGCGTGGGTGCAGGAAGCCACGCTTACGGCAATGGACGCCGAGATGAACGATGGCTTCGGAGGCAGCCTGGCTATTGAAGGAAATATGCTCGTTATCGGATCGTCCGGCAAGGACGGGGAAGCCGGCTCCGCGCATGTATTCGAGCAGATGGAAGACGGGTGGATGCATCAGGCAACCCTGACAGGCGACGACGCCGGGCCCGACCATGCCTTCGGGATGACGGTTGGGCTGAGCGACGGCGCCGTGTTCGTAGGGGCCCCGGCCGCCGATTCTTCCGCGGGAGCCGCCTATGTATTCGAGCAGGACGACAGCGGAATGTGGATGCAGGTCGCGCGCCTCCAAGGCAGTGAAGTGAAAAAGGGCGGCCGCTTCGGAACAGCCATTGCCGCTGCAGAAGGACGTTCGTTCGTCGGAGCCCATGGCGGGGACGACGCGTCGGGCGGCGTATACCTGTTCGAGCGGGACGCTTCCTCAGGGGAATGGACCGAATCGCAACTGTTGAAAGGCCGTGTTTCGGAAGAGGGCGACCGCTACGGCGCGGCCCTTGACCTGATGGGCGATGAACTGCTTGTGGGCATTCCCCGATTCGCCAACCGCGCAGGCGGCGCCATCATGTACCAACGAGACGCGGAATCGAACAGCTGGGCCTCGGCCATGCTGTTGTTGCCGTTTGCGGCCACGAGCCCGCCGGGCTTTGGAGCGGATATCGCGCTCGGCGGAAATGAAGTGTGGAGCGGCGCCCCGTTCGGATCAGGCTTCCAGGGCGGCGTGTACCGGTTCGCAAAAGGCGAAGACGGCGCATACGGCAAATCCATGACGATCAGCCTTCCCGACCTGGAGCGCGGCGATCTGTTCGGGCAAACGCTGGATATCTCCGGGAATATCGCTGTGGTCGCCCTCAACAGGGCCGATTTCGGCGCCGGCGCAGTAGCTGTGTTCGAACGCAGCGAGGAAAGCGGCTGGGAACATAGCGCCACGCTCCGCAGCCCAGCGGGCGGACTCGAGGCAGTCACGGGTGACACGGTAGACTGTTCGGAAGGCGCTGCCGGCGTTTTTTCCTGCGATATGGTGGACATGCTTTCGTTCCTACCGATACGCGAGGTAGGCGGTGAACGCGGCGTCCAGTTGAACGACATCTGGGGATGGACCGACCCGGAAAGCGGGCAGGAATATGCGCTGGTCGGACGAGTGGACGGGACATCGTTCGTGGATGTCACAGACCCCTCGAACCCGGTGTATCTCGGCAACCTGCCGAGAACGGAAGGCACGCCAGGCGCCGTCTGGCGCGACATCAAGGTGTATAAGGACCACGCCTTTATCGTAGCCGATGCCGCCCAGGAGCACGGCGTACAGATATTCGACCTGACGCAACTGCGCGATGTCGGCGATATGCCTGTAACCTTCGAGGAAACGGCGCATTACGACGGAATCAATAGCGCGCACAACATCGTCATCAACACGGAGACCGGGTTTGCATACACCGTGGGCGGTCGGGCCGGCGGCGAAACCTGTGGAGGCGGACTGCACATGATCAATATCCAGGACCCCACGAACCCGGTGTTCGCCGGATGTTATTCCGCCTCGGGGACCGGACGCGCCGGTACAGGCTACACCCACGACGCGCAATGCATCGTATACAACGGCCCGGACTCCGACTACGCAGGACGCGAACTCTGCTTCGGCTCCAACGAAACGGCCCTGAATATCGCAGACGTTACCGACAAGGACGACCCTGTCAGCGTAGCAACGGCAGCGTATCCCAGTGTATCCTATACCCACCAGGGTTGGATCAGCGACGATCACCGCCACTTCTTCGTGAACGACGAGCTGGACGAGATAAACGGTAGCGTACCCGAAACCCGCACGCTCATCTGGGACATCACCGACATCGACGACCCGCAACTCGTCAAAGAGTACACGTGGGGAAGCGAAGCGTCGGATCATAACCTGTACATCGACGGCAACCTGATGTACCAGTCGAATTATGTCAGCGGGCTCCGCATCCACGATGTGAGCGATCCCATGAACCCCCGCGAGGTGGGATATTTCGACACGATGCCGGTCGGCGACAATTCTGCGGGGTTTGCAGGATCCTGGAGTAATTATCCGTTCTTCGAGAGCGGTACGATCGTGGTTTCCAGTATCGGCGAGGGCCTTTTCATCCTGAAGAAAAAGCAGGAACTGGGTCTTTAACGACACGCAGCGGCAAGCGGGTTGCCCGCCGGCATAATGCATAGCCGGCGTCGCAGCCCGCTTGCTTTTTCCACTACCCGACAGATTTCATGCGGCGATACCTTGAAACAATCGCCTTCGTCTGTACACTGTGCGGCATCGCCGCAACAGCCTCCTCACTACAGGCAGTAGGACAAACGCAAACCGATACCGACCTCGTATTTACGCGCGATGTCCTCCCGGTTATCCGGGAATCCTTTCTTCCTCTTCTTACGGAGGATACCGGCCTCGACGGAGCATCGTGGGAAACCCTGATGCGAGGATCCGAACAGGGCGAGGTGGTCATTCCCTTCGACGCCGACCGGAGTCTGCTTGTAGAACGCGCAGAACAGGCGGGGGTCGATCCCGCCGCCATCGCGCTGGTGCGGTCATGGATCGAAAGCGGCGCCCGGAGCGACGATGGAGCAGTCGCGTATGCGGATGCGGGGCCGTTCCTCTACGTCTGCAACCAGGGGTCCGGGGTGATTTCCATTATCGACATGGAAGCGAATGTCGTCGCACGCACCGTGGACCTGCGGGATTTCGGCTTCTCCGCGAATGCCAAACCCCACCATGTGGCGGTCACGCCCGACGGGGCGTTCTGGTACGTATCGCTCATCGGGGAGCATACCGTACTGAAATTCAACCGGGAGAACGAACTGCTGGGGCGAACGGCGTTCGAGGCGCCGGGTATGCTGGCCTTCGATCCCGTCCTGGAACAGTTGTATGTGGGCCGGTCGATGACCGCCGTCAACCCGCCGCAGCGCATAGGGGTTATCGAGCCGGACAGCATGGCTATCGAGGAGATCGACGTATTCCATCCCCGGCCGCACGCGCTTAATGTGAGCCCCGACGGGAAATACGTGTTCAGCGCCAGTCTCGGCATGAATCAGGTCGCCGTAGTGAACGCCGAATCCCTGGATATCGAACTCGTCCCGGTCCCGGGCATGCATCACAGTCTGGTGCAATTTGCCGTGGCGCCCGACGGACGCTCCATGATCGTTGGGGGGCATATGAGCGGAGATATTCTGTTTCTCGACATCACGGAGCCGATGCAGCCCGAAGTCACGCAAACCCTGTCCCTTGGCGGAGGGCCCTGGCATCCATCGTTTCTTCCCGGAGGGGATCGTGCGGTCTTTCCCGTCAAAATGGCCAACGCCGTTTCTATCCTTGACGTAACTACCGGAACCGAAGTCAAACGAATTTCCGGGCACGGCCTCGCAGAGCCGCACGGCAGTGCGGTACGGCCGGATGGACGGTATATCTACGTATCCAGCAACAACCTGAACGCCGCGTTCACCCCCCGATACCACGAGGAAGACAATGATTCTCCCAACGGATCGGTGGCGATCATCGACGCAAACACGTTCGACGTCGTAAAAGTCATCGAGGTGGAACAGTATCCCACGGGCATCGGCGCCCAGCGGGATGATTAGGATGCACCGTTCTCGTCTACTCCCCTTTCTTTGCCTCCTTTTTGGCGCGCTACCGGTTACGTTCCTCCCCGGTTGCGCCGGTACGGAACCGCATACAACGACCGAACGGGCTGGCGGCGAAATGCCCACCCGGCGTATCATCGCACCCTTCGAGGTATACAAGGCGAACGGCGATGCATACGCGTATCCTTTTCTCGGCGGATTCAACATGCCGAGACCCCAACTCCTCGATATCGATGCAGATGGGGACAGTGACCTGTTCGTGCAGGAGCATCCGAACGAAATCATGTTTTTCGAGCGCAACGACACGCAGTCTCCGCCTTTATGGACCTGGCGCTCCGACAAGTACGCAGGACTCGATGTCGGAGAATGGTACCGTTTCGCGGACATGGACGGAGACGGCGATTTCGACCTGCTCGCCGAGCAGCCTTTCAGTCACATGCGGTACTATAAAAACGTGGGAACGCCCCTGCGCGCCGACTTCGTACAGGCAGTCGATACCCTCCGGGATGTAGACGGTGCGCCCGTATTCTCCGACCGGCAGAATATCCCGAACGTTACCGACATCGACTGCGATGGCTTACCGGATTTGTTTATTGGACGCATTGACGGCACGGTCATGCGGTATGAAGCCGTCGAAACCGAACCTGCGCCCGTATTCCAAATCGTTACGGAAAACTTTGAGGACATTCGGATTGTGGCTCAATTCGGGCAGCCTGGCATGCCCGCCCCGCCAGCCCTTCCGAATATTCCGGGGGTCAATGACGACTTCATGAACGAGGGGCCGTCTCCGGGAAGAGATGTTTTCGCGGAAGACACGCAAAACCGGTCCGATCCGTTGCATGGAGCCAATACCATGACTTTTGCCGATATCGACGGCGATAACGACCAGGACCTGTTCTGGGGAGATTTTTTCGAACCGGGTCTGCTGTACATCGAAAACACGGGGGCCTGCGCCCGGCCTCGCCTGCGCACTACGCCGGTTCCTTTTCCGCCCAACGATCCCCTCCAGTCCAGTGGATACAATGCTCCTTCCTTCGGAGATCTCGACAACGATGGAGATATGGATCTGCTGGCAGGGGTCCTCGGGGGAGCCTTCAATCCGAACAGGACGGCGCGATCCAACCTCTATATGTACGAGCAGCTCCCGGACGAACAATTTACGCGGCGCACGACCCGGTTCATAGACCAAATCGATGTGGGAAGCGAAAGCTATCCCGTACTGGTCGATTTCGACGCGGACGGCGATGACGACCTGCTCGTCTCCAATAAAATATCATCGGACGACGGGCGTACCGCCTCGCTGGCGTACTTCGAAAACGTAGACGGCACATACCATACCGGGGAAGTACCCGCTTTCTTTCCCGCCTACCATTACGCGCCGGCCTTTGCCGACCTGGACGCCGACGGGGACAACGACCTGCTTCTCGGAACATGGAATGACGGCATCGCATGGTACCGCAACGAAGGCGCTCCCGACGCACCGCGCTTCGTTTTGCAACAGCGGGCATATATCCGGTTGACGCGCGGCAGCCATACCACGCCGGCATTGGTAGACATCGACCACGACGGCGACTTTGACCTGTTCGTGGGCGAAACCTCCGGGGCCATCAATTTTTACCGGAACGCAGGAACCGCTTCTGCCCCGGCCTTCGAGTTTGTTTCCGACGAATACGCCGGAATCGATGTCGGACGCCGCAGCGTGCCGACGTTTATCGATGCAGACCGCGACGGGGACCTGGACATGATTGTCGGAAGCGAGCATGAAGGCATTCTCCTGTTTCGCAACCAGGGAGACCGGACCACGCCCATGTTTGGAGAGAGCGAACCGCTTCCATACGATGTGCCCGAAGCAGCGGCCCCGTCCTTCGGCGACCCGGATGGCGACGGCGCCCTCGAACTCATGGTCGGCGGATACAGTGGAGGGCTCCTGTACTTTGACGGGCCGTGATTTTCACAGGACAGCGGATACCCGCAACGATCCGCTGTCGAACACATACAGGCTTCCGCATACAAAGCAGCCCCGTGAAAACTTTCATTTCGTTTCCGGAAGCGCGGGACATCGTGCTGGACCATCTGCCCGGTCCACATGAAGATGTCATAGCCCTCGACAAAGCCATCGGTAAGACACTGGGCCGACCCGTTGTCGCCGCCGAAAACATTCCTCCGTTCGACAACTCGGCGATGGACGGTTTTGCCGTCCGGGCACAGGATGTATCTGCGCCGGGCGCATGTCTGCCGCTCGCCGGCGAAATCACCGCAGGCTGCAGCGATACCCATCCCCTTGCTCCAGGCGCCTGTGTCCGCATCATGACGGGCGCCCCCTTGCCGGAAGGAGCGAATGCCGTGATCCCCATTGAGGTCGCAGAAGTACACCCCGAGGAAAACTCCGTAACGTTCCTCAAGGCGGCAACCCCCGGCAATCATGTGCGGCCTGCCGGGCAAGACATGTCCCAGGGCCGTACGGTGCTGGAGGCAGGAAGCATATTGGGCCCTGCCGACATTGCCGTGCTCGCCTCCCTGGGACAGGTGCAGGTCCCGATCGCGCGCGCGCCTGCCGTATCGATCGTTACCACGGGCAACGAACTGATCGAACCGTCCGAGCCGCTGCGCCCCGGCAAGATCCGCAACGCGAACGGCCCGGCGCTGGCAGCGCAAATCGCTACGGCGGGCGGGCGGTTATATGGTCACTTTCACGCCCGCGACACGCGAGAAGCCGTCCGAAACGCGCTCGAAGCAGCCTGCAAGAGCGACATGCTGGTCATATCGGGAGGCGTTTCCGTGGGGGACTACGACTTCGTGAAGGATGTGCTGAAAGACATGGGATTATCCATGCTGTTCTGGCGGGTACGGCAACGGCCCGGAAAACCCCTCGTCTTCGGGCTACTGGGAGATGTCCCTGTCTTCGGGCTGCCCGGCAATCCGGTCTCCTCCGCTGTCTGCTTCGAAGCGTACGTGCGTCCTGCCCTTGCCGGTATGCTGGGGCGGCAAGACGTGCTGCCCCGGCTCGAATCCGCTGTGCTGGGCAAGAATATTCCCAAAAAACAGGGGCTTCACCATTTCGTACCGGGACGGGCGCGGTGGGCGGACCGCAGGTTGATCGTGGCGCCTGCGGGACCGCAAGGCTCCCATATCGTCTCGTCGCTGGCGCGGGCGGACGGCCTCATCCACCTTCCGGAATCGCTCGACGAAGCGCCTGCAGGCATGTCCGTTTCCTTTGAACGCCTGCATTGGGGACGCCCATGACGGCAGCAAGGATGTTTTTTCGGCCGGGACGGCGCCGAACCCCCTGCCGCTTATCCCCCAATCAGGATCATGGGGCGGTTTTCCTGATCCACCAGCTGGAGCATACCCGCGTGCGCAGCCTTCTTCCGCAACACGGCGCTCCGAATCGCCTCTTCAAGTTCCCGATCCGAAGCCCCGCGCCGAAGCAAATCGCGCAGGCTCACCTCGGCATGCCCGAAAAGGCATACCTTCAGCGATCCGTCGGCGGTAAGCCGGAGCCGATTGCACGTCCCGCAGAATTTTTCGCTCATCGACGTGATAAACCCTACCGTGCCCCGGTATCCCGGAACGCGCCAGGTTTTCGACGTGGCATGCAGACCGTCTTCCAATCGTACCAGGGCGGGATAGTGCATGCGGATGCGCTCCAGCATGTCCGCATACGGGACAAACCCGTTCTCGGACCAGCCATTGCCCTGAAAAGGCATATATTCGATAAACCGGACTTCGATCGGGGCGTCTTGCGTCAGTTCCACGAAATCGAGTACCTCGTCGTCGTTCACCCCGCGCATTACCACGCAATTCACCTTCACCGGGCTGTAGCCGTACAAAATCGCCAGATCGATGGCCTGCAATACCTCCTCGAGTCCTTTGCGCCGGGTGATCGTTTCAAACCTTTCCGGTACGAGCGTATCCAGACTGATGTTGATCGCATTGACTCCGGCGGCATAAAGACGAGGCAGTTTTTTCGGCAACAGCATACCGTTTGTGGTAAGGGCCAGCGTCTTGAGCCCCGGCAGGCGCCCCAGCCTTTCCGCCAGGTCTTCCATATGCTTGCGTACAAGCGGCTCGCCACCCGTCAGTCGAATTTTATCGACGCCGCGGCAAACGAAAATGCGCGCAAGTCGTTCGATCTCCTCGAAAGTGAGCAGCTCGTTTCGGGGCGAAAGGTCTACCCCTTCCTCCGGCATACAATACCGGCAGCGTAAGTTGCACCGCTCCGTAATGGAAATGCGAAGACAGGTATGCTGGCGTCCGAAGCGATCGGTAAACATGACGAAGAAGAATAAACGAGCATCCCTGCGTACAAAATCAAACGTTCTGGCATCGGTTTCGATCCAGAGGCAACCACTCCTTGTCCCCTAAAAAACCTTCTCTTACTAATCTACCCGGACGACCCGGGACCTGGGGACGCGCCGTACTCGAAGCCATTCGCGGAACGCATCAGGACTTCACGTCCGGCAGCCTCGTACGCGCCGTCGTTCTGCTGTCCATTCCGATGGTGCTGGAGATGCTTATGCAATCCGTCTTCGAGTTTGCTGACATTTTCTTCGTCAGCCGGCTGGGAGCGGATGCAGTGGCGGCAGTAGGCATCGGCGCCTCATTGCTGATTTTCGTGTTCGCCACGGGTATTGGCCTGAGCATGGCGGTCACTGCCATGGTAGCCCGGCGAATCGGGGAAAAGAATCCCGAAGCAGCATCCGCCGCTGCCTGGCAAGCCATCATTGCGGGAATCGCTGTTTCCATCCCGTTTTCCGTGGTCGGCATCTGGTTCGCCCCCGACATGCTTCGCCTCATGGGCGCCACGGAGGAGGTTGTGGAATACGGCACCACGTATGTTGCCATCCTCTTCGGCAGCAACATCACCATCCTGCTTCTTTTTCTCATCAACGCCATTTTCAGGGGAGCCGGCGACGCCGTATTCGCTATGCGGGCACTGGCCATCGCAAATCTTCTGAATATTGCGCTCGACCCCCTGTTCATCTTCGGTCTGGGCCCAATTCCCGCCATGGGCATCACCGGAGCAGCCATCGCGACGGCCTTTTCACGAGCCATAGGCATCGCCTATCAACTCCTCGTGCTGTTTCGGGGCAGCGGACGACTGACGATATGGCGCAAGGCGATGCACACGAACAGGAAACTTTTGTACCGCATGCTGAAAATTTCCGGACCGGGCATCGTGCAATACCTGGTCGCTTCAGCCAGTTGGATCGCCATCATACGCCTTGTAGCGGTATTCGGCAGCGAGGCAGTAGCGGGGTATACGATCGGGATACGTGTCGTCATCTTCGCCATTCTGCCCGCATGGGGCATGGCCAATGCAGCCGCCACGCTGACCGGGCAAAACCTCGGCGCCGGGCAGCCTGACCGGGCTACGCGATCCGTGTGGATTACTGCTGGCGCGAGCGCGTCCATTCTTGCGCTCGCGGGGGTCGGCATGATTATGACATCCGGCAGCATCATGCGCCTTTTCACCGATCAACCCGAGGTGATCGGGGTCGGGGCATTACTCTTGCGCTATCTCGGCGGCAGCTACCCCTTCCTCGCTCTCGGCATGACCATGCTACAAGCCTTCAACGGAGCCGGGGATACCGTTACGCCTACATGGATCAACTTCTTCTGCGGATGGCTCTTCCAGATTCCCGCAGCGTTGTTCCTCGCACATATACTAAACCTGGGAACGGAAGGCATTTTCATAGGCGTTGCAGTTACCCAGGTATTGTATGCTGCAGTGGGCATCGCATGGTTCCGCCGCGGGCGCTGGAAATTGAAGGTGGTGTAGCAAAAAATCCCGGGCCGTGGAATGACGAACGGGTATGGAGAGTCCAATTCCTGAAAGCCGCCGAAAACCCGCAAACGATGCGGCTTCGCCCCTAAACCCCTTCATCACCATACGGTATGCTATAATGAAACGCTTTCTTCACATCCTGACGGGCATGACGACTATGGCGGCCTGCCTTCTGTTCGTCACCCCTTCGCTTGCCCAGGACAAGGCCGTCCAGGACTCCACGGCGAAAAAATCCACAGATCATATGGAGCGCGGTATCGAACGGATGACCGAACGACTCGACCTGACAGACGAGCAAGCCGCCTCGGTGAAGGCCATCCTTGCGGAACACAGACAATCCCTTGAGGAACTCGGAGAACGGCGGCGCACTTTGCAAGACGAACTGAAAAACTCCCTCGGAGAAGTCTTGACCGAAGAGCAAATGGAAAAGATGGGCAAACGTATGTCCGGGGACAAAAACAGGAAAGGAAAAGCCATGAAAGGCAAACGCGGCGGAGATCGGGATCGAGGCAAGCGCATGCGCGGCGGACGCCGGGGTGACGGCGGACGAGGAGACGGGCACCGGCGATAACGTACCCGGCAGAACCCGGAAGCGCCGGAGCGGTACGAATGGCTTGGCAACTGTTCGTACCGCCCGGCGTTTTTTGTGGATATGCCCTACCCTCAACAGACCATGCATGTGCTCTTTACCCTTAGACGAACGCTCGCCATCGCCGCACTGGCCACTGCGCTACTGGCAGGATGCGGTGGCGCCGCCCCGCTAACGAGCTCTGCTCCCGGCGAGCTGATCGTCGTGGACGCCCAACTGAACGAATGGGGCGGCAAACTGAAAACCCTCAGCAGTCAAGACGGTCTGCTGGTCGGCGTGCAGAACGACGACAATCACCTGTACCTTTCGCTCAGTACAAGAAATGCGGCGAGTATCGGGAGCATTATGCGCGCAGGATTGATTATCTGGGTTGATCCTGCCGGCGGCAAGGAAAAAACATTCGGCATCCGTTTTCCGCTTGGTTTATCCATGGATGAAACCGGCGAGCGCCGCCTCGGCGAAGGGGCCGCAGCCGACCGTGTTCGCATCGAGCGTTCCACCCAGGAGGTGGAAATCATCGGGGCGGACGGACAAGTAATCCGCAGACACAAAGACTCCATTCCGGGTATTGCCGCAGCGGTCGAAGCGGACCGGGGCGTACTCACCTACGAAATCCAGGTGCCCCTTGCGCACACCGACGGGGTGTTGTATGCTATCGGGACAAAACCGGGCCAGGAAATAGGGGTCGGCATTGCTACCCCGGACGAGTTCGTCGTCAATACAGCGCAGCAGCCTGGTTTCGGGGGGATGCCGGGCGGCCGCATGGCCAGTGCGGAAGAACGTGGATACCAGGGAGTTCCTCAAGCAAGCCTCGGCATCAGTACGCTCAAGGAATGGATGCTTGTAACGCTGGCCGAATAACAGGATACGCTTATAGGGGCGCCCGCCTGCACGCATGACAACACACACCCTCTTGCCGCCCCGCAGGTCCCCAGGCCTGTCACGCATCGTATCATACGTGGTGTTTGGCGTAGCTTTTCTGGCGTCCCGCCCGGCGTTTGCGCAGCAACTTCCTGACGTTATCGCCGATGTCGGGGCGGAATATGCCGAATTGTACCTCCAGCCCGTTGTGAACGCCTTCGGGGCAGACATCAACGCCGGACTGATTCACACCGCTAAAGTGGGTGGCGGGGCCCTTCCCTTCGACCTGTTCCTCGGCCTCAAGGTCATGGGCGCTGTAATCCCCGATATCGACCGGACCCTCGATATTGCATACGAAACCCCCTACGCATTCCACGCTCCCGACGGCAACCGGTACAACGTGCCCGTAACCTTCGAAATAAACGACGGCCCCACCGTATTCGGCGACACGTCGCCGGGGACCGTCACGGGAAATATCCGACACACGGTGCATCCCGGTGCGGATGGACTGGAAAACACTCCCGACGACATCGTCATCGACAGTACGCTTTCGTTCAATGTGCTGCCGGGTCTGTACGACGGATCGATCGCCCCCCTCGCTGTACCGCAACTCGGCATCGGCTCTCTGGCGGGTACAGACCTCATCGTTCGCTACCTTCCCCGTGTCCGCCACGAAAACTACGGACACCTCGAATTTGTCGGGATCGGACTTCGTCACAGCGTCGACCGCTACATACCGGGCCTGCCTTTCCGGATCGCCGGTCACTTCATGGTGCAACGCCTTTTGATCACAAACACGGCCAGCGAAGAAATCCTCTCGACCTCCTCGCTGGCCGCCGGCGTTGCAATCAGCAAAACCTTCGTCTTCCTGACACTGTACGCGGGAATACAAACGGAAGAGACCACCGTGAGCGTGGATTACACGTTTGGAGAAGAACTATCGGAGGTTGAAGGCGAGAATATCTCCTTCGAACTGGCGGGAGATACGACGCTGCGGGGCATGGCAGGCGCTTCGCTCAAACTCGGCCCATTCCTCGTGAACGTGGAGGCAAGCCAGGGGAACCACAGAACCGTGCTCGCCGCCGGCGTAGGGCTCGCGCTGTAGTATCCTTACAAGCCTGCAGCGTTGCATGCAGCAGAAATTCTGTTCGATACGCTCTTCGTGGTCATAGGAAAAATACGCTCTTCGGAATCGTCAATATTGCCCTTTCGCCCCTGAGGCGAACGTATCGCCTTGAATGCCCTGACCGTATCCTTGCTCAAGTAGCAGGTATATTCGATTTCGTTATCCTTTTTGGAAGGTACAGTCAACTCAGCGCTTCCGTCAGGCCGCCATTCGACGCAACCCCATGTGATACGAATAACCTCCTCTCTGAGCAAGATGCAATGACGCATAACGGATATAAGAGCAATATCCACTTTGCCGCGCTTGAGCGCATATGCTTTGGTTTCCGTCCGCCCGCTCCTCCCAATGCGAGCAACGCAAGCTACGGCCTTAACCGCAATAAATTCCTTACTGGTCAACGAGTGGATGCGATTTACCGGTCGTCTTTTGTCCCGTGTCTGGTACGTCAGGTCGCGCATGGTATTCTTCACCTCCTCGTCCTCCGTCGGGTCTCTGCAAATTATGTATATACCGGCAACACGTGCTGCCCGCCCTGCTTCCACATGCGCTGCCTTGATGGCTGAATAGTCTACCCGAATTGCGCTCCTCGACTTACCGGCAGAGGCGCGGTGTCTAAGGTATCTTGTCACCATATCCGGACTTGCCGGAAGCGGTGGAACACCCTGCTCTTCGCAAAAACGTACAAATCCCCCCCAGGCGCTCGCGTACGTTTTGAGGGTACTTGAGAATTTCCCCTTGCTCGCACCCAGGGAAAAAGGCTGAATGTCCTGCAGCGACAGAAGAAGCATAAACACGGACTTCAGGGAAAAATCGACGGCATCTTCCAACCGAATATGTACTCTGTAATAACTCCCGCCCGGTTATCTTCCGCTGCCCCATTCCCCCTGTTGAGACAGACCTGAGCATTTTCAGAAGAAACTGTCAGAGAGGAAGTAACCGGAGCGAGGAGTATATCGAATGAACCCTGCGTATACGTTACATTGCCGTTTCGCCATGTGCGAACAACGGCTTCGGCAGCGCTCATAAAAAGAAAGGAATGTTCAAGGTCAAGCGCCTTCTTCTTCGGCGCGCTCCCTCGGAAGGTAAAGGGCTGTCCATCGACACGGGACCCGGTAGCAACCATCTCATCCGGATCAGAAGACGACCGCCACGGCGCCAGGAAGGGAAGGATAGTATAGCGGTGGCTCATGGCATATCCCCTGATTCGGTGTCCGGATACGACAAAAACGTCCATGCCCGGGAACGACTGTCAACGCATCGGGGATTCCCCGACGAAATCCTTCGGAAATCGTTACTATGGGCACCCTGTTATAATGTTAGGGTAGATACGCCAACGAAAACAACTTGTTTTATTTTTGAAATTCTTAAAATTAAATAACGCATGGTATAGTTTTGTTAATTGTTAAAAATGAATGTGATTTGTTCTCCTTATATTAAAAAGACCGATCTTGGCGCTCGCGTAATAAACAACGCCTGGATAAATAAATTCAAAATATTAAGATTTGGTGAAGGATCGGCCCGGTGCTTCCCTTACAACGCCGCCTGCATCCGCTGCAGCGTTGCCATCGAAGCCGTTGCGATCAACTCGGGCCCGGGTTCAAAATCGAACACCTCAAGGGATATCCACTTGTCGTAACCATTATCCCGGAAGGCTTGCAACGCCGGCACGTACGTCTCGACAGCATCGCCGGCGCCAAGGTACGTACCGTCCATTTCCTGAATCTGGATGTGCCCGATATGATCGTAATAGGTATGCACCAGTTCGTCAAGCGGCCTCGTTTCGTCGGCGGTGTTGTGAAAATCGAACATGGTCGAGACAGCCGGGTGGTTGACCGCCTCGACCACAGCCAGCGCCTCGCCCAGCGTATTGATCACATCCGTCTGGTCGCTGGACAACGGTTCAAGCAGCAACTGCACGCCATGCCCGGCAATGGCCGACGCCACATCGTGCAGCCCGTTCGTCAGATGCTCGACGGCTTCCCCGGTCGAAATACCCATCGAAGAACGCTGTCCGGGCGAACCGAAAATCATGACCTTACCGCCGAGATCCGCACAAAATTCCGCAAGCTTCACCATATACTCCCAGCTCCTGCGGCGAATGGCTTCGTCGGGCGTAGTGGTATGCAGACCTTCCGGCGTCACAAGCAGCCAATGCAATCCCAAAATATCCACGCCTGCTTCCTCGGCAATCCCCCGGATCTCGGCCCGACGATCCATCGATATGTCGTCTACATGATCGCCCAGCGTAAAGGGCGCCACCTCGATCCCCTCATACCCCGTCTCGACGGCGTACCTGCACTGCCGCGCCCAGTCCCAATCCTGCATGATCTCGTTGCAGATGGCGTATTTCCAGGACGGTTGTACGACCGTTCCGGCTACTTCTCCCGTCTCGGCGCCCTCGTCGCCGCACCCGGCAGCAAGCCCCCCGAAAGCGAGTCCCCCAAGGGCAATGGATGAAGTCTCTAAAAAACGGCGGCGATCCATGCGCTGCATAGCGGATAAAATGGTTTTAAGGATACATGCAAATGGCAAGGACAATCCCTTGCCCATGCCGCGGGTTATTCGAGGATACTCTGATCAAAATCCCGGTAGGCCGCCTCCACGTCGTCAGGCGCCGGATGCCCGGAAAAGAGCAAAACCCGATGGCGCAGCGTGGTAGACGCCCCCGGGGCCAGCGCGAAATGCAGGGCTTCCGCCCCTTCGCTGAAAACAGCCTGTCCAAATGGATTGGCGGCAAACAGGCCGTAGTCGCGCGCATGCCAGTACGTGGGAAACCCCGGATTCAGGGGATGATCGAGCACAACGACCGCCACCGGACGATTCCGGATCGTCCCGGAGAGCATCATCCAGCGGGCACGCTTCCCCCAGACATCAGGATATCCCGCAACCCCCTCGCTATTGCGGTACTGCCCGGTCACATCCTCGTTGTCCGTCGTACTGATCACCGAACCGTCATCGGCAAGCACATCCACAGGTCGACTCGCGGGCATTTCCAGCGCGCGCGTGACCCGTAACCCGAGCGCTCCCTCCTTGTTATCCTCGAAAGACACCTTCCGGTCCAGCGCGGTCAGCGTCGTAATACGATCCACTATGCGGAGATCGGCCTCGGCATGAAACACGAAGCGGGTATCCTCGCGAAGGAGCGCCGTGCCGTCCGGAGCAAGCCAGTCCATCGCGACACGGAGCATGCCGCGCCCCTCGCCGCTTTCGGCATGCGTGACCTCCCGGTGGCGAATCGTACCCATCGAAGCGGTGCGCTCGGCGGATACGGCGTCCGAATTGTTCCAGAAATCCAGCCCGTTGATATCGCCGTAATTGAACCACAGGCCAATATGGTGCGGGTGGTCCACTCGTTCCCCCGCTGCCTTTTCCAGAGGATACCCCCGCGTCACGGCGATGCCGGATGACGTCCGCAACGGATAAAGCACCGGCTTTTTAAGCACGGAAAGCGTGTCTGCATACAGGTACGCAGTGAATACCTCCCCATCGACCAGCACATCCACGCGCTGCGCCGCCGAGTCCGGCACGACAAGAACCTGTGGCGTATCGAGGGCCTGCCCAAATGCGAGGCCGGGGAAAGCGCCCGCCACGGAGATCAACGCCGCAAGAACGAACCATTCGCCCTGCCCCAAAAAGAATCGTCTGCACACGAGTCGCTCGATGCCGGTTACAGCCATGAAACCCATTGTTCAACTCACCACGACATCCATTTTCTGCCTATCGAAGGTGACCCGCTTTCCGGTATGCAGCGCGGCGATCGTCATGCAGAGCGCCACGGAATGGTTCCAGGCGGCATGGATGTCCGCATTGGGCGTCTCGCGCGAGCGCACGCATTCCATCCAGTTGCGCATGTGCGCCATGGTTGCATTGTCGCCACCCGTGTTTGCCGCCGTGGCTACGCCTCCCACCTCGTCCAGCTTCATTTCGTCGAGTTGGAACGGCTGCATGCCCATGGCGACGGCATGGCGCTCGGTCAGCCCTCCGTCCGGACTCACGGTGTTCGTATCCAGATTCAGGGTGCCCCCGTTGGAATAATAGAGTTCCCGGACGCCGCCGGCTGCGTTCGTCTGCCGGGAAGAATAGACTACCTGAAACCCGCCGGTAGCGTCGTCCAGCGGCCCGTAATCGTAGACGGCGGTCATCGTATCGAAATTCTTTCGCCCGTCCTTCCACAGATAAATGCCGCCGTTGCCGACTACGCTGCGGGGATACGGCAGACCGCTAAACCAGTGCACGGTATCGATCTGATGCACCATCCATTGACCGGGAATACCCGAGGAATACGGCCAGAACAACCGGTATTCGAGATATTTCCGCGGGTCCCATGCCTCGTGCGGGCGATTCATCAGATAGCGCGTCCAGTCCGTATCCGACTCCTTAATGGACGCCACCAGATCCGGACGCCGCCACCGTCCGGGCTGGTTCACATTCCAGGTCATATGCGCCGCCACAATATCGCCGAACTTCCCGGAGCGGATATACTCGTTGGCAGCCATGTAATTCGAGGCGCTACGGCGCTGCGTGCCCACTTGCAGCACGCGATCCGACGCAGTGACCTTCTCCAGGGCCAGATTGGCGTCCCCCATCGTATTGGCGAACGGCTTTTCGACATATACGTCGCATCCGGCCTCGACGGCTTCAATGGCATGAAGCGCATGCTGAAAATCCGCGGTGGAGATAACCACCGCATCGACCATGCCGGAGTCGTACAATTCCTCGTTGTTGCGCATCGCCGTGACGCCGTCCCCTCCCTCCAGACCGGCTTCCGCGCGCTGCGCTTGCACAAATGCCGTCCCGGCTTCGCGCCGACGGTTCCAGATATCGGACACGGCCACGATATCGAAATTCATGTCCTTCGCGGAAGCAACCAGCGAAGGTATGAGCGAACCGCGCGCGCGATCGGAAAAACCTACGACGCCGACGCGGACGCGATCGTTCGCGCCAAGGATGCGTCCGTAACTCTTCGAGGTCATACCGCTCGTGACGATGCCTCCCCCAAGCATCCCGCCGGCCGCACCGGCAGTCATGGTTTTGAGGAAGGTTCTGCGAGACGATGAGGCTTGCCTGTTCGCCATGATGTTTCCGGAAGGGTATGTGTTCTGTAAATATCCGTTTCGTTACGCCGCCATGCCGGCAAGCACGCCCCGCATATATGCAAAGGATTGCTTCATGCCCGGTAACGGGTCATTGGCGTCAATCTCGTATTCGAGGTTCACGTAGCCCTGATAGTTCATATCCACCAATTGCCTGAAAATGTCGGCTACAGGCATGGCGCCTTCGCCCACAATGCACTGGCTGGCCCGATCGTTCATATCCCGCAGATCCTTCATATGCATATCCAGCACACGGTCGCCCGCTTCGGCAATGGATTCCACTACATCCACGCCGGTCCGGGCCGCATGCCCGACATCGATGCACAAACCCACGCGCGGGTCCATATCCCGGATCACTTCGAGGCCATCCCGCGGTCCGGGAAAATGCGGGTCTTCCGGGCCGTGGTTGTGAATGGCTACGCTAATGTCGTATTCCTTCACGAACCGTTCTATGCGGGGCATGTTTTTCGGGGTCGGAGCGATGACCAGCATAGGAATCCCGACGGCCTTGGCGTATTCGAAAAACATGCGCACATGATCGTCGTCGTCGTCCTGAATGGTATTGTTGCCCCCGCTTACGAGCTCGATGCCTGCTCTCGAAAATGCCTGCACGCCCGCCGCCAGTTCTTCCGGGGAATCCTCATAGGGCATGTGAAACGACTTGACGCTGACATGCTCCACATGCAATGCCTGGATTATGGAGATCGCTTCGGTCCGGTCGAAATTTCGCAACGAATACGTGGCTACGCCGAGGGTAAAAGGTATATCCCCATCGGGGCGCCCGATCCTGGAAGGAGAAGCGGCCTCGGCGGCGTACGGAGCAAATCCTGCTCCCGCGGAAGCGAGGGCTGCCGTTTTGACGAATCGACGACGGGTCAGATCACGGAAAGACATGGCGGGTATCTGCGCTTGTTAAGGATACTCTGATCGAAACCGGTCCGCACAGAAACGCGGGCCGAAACGGGCGCGTCCTGTGCGAACGCTTTTTTACCGGAGGTTTTATAGCCTGATCCCCGATCACGGAAAATACCGGACAGAGATGGAAGTATAGGATACTCTGATTAAGTTCGCAAAGCGCAGGAGTTTGGTATGCAATCCGGCAAACGCGCCGTTGTTACGAATATCTATTTTCTAAGGATACCCTGATCCAAACCGCTTCGTACAGTATCTTTCGACCTGTTCCGCAATGCTTTCCGTACAAAAAACCCGGCAAAAAACCTGCCCGTTCCATGCACAGATTCATCCGCTTCCTCGCAATGCTCTTCTTGATTACGGCTTGTCCGCTCTTCACCAGCGGCAACGCCGGCGCCCAGGGCTGGAGCGTAACGGAAGTGCAATATCAGGTAGGCTCCGCACGGGATGATCACATCGTGAGCCCCACCGGAACGCAGCACCTGATCACGTTCCAGCACGCAAGCGGCTGGAGCCTCGGCGAGAATTTTTTCTTTGTGGATATGGCGTGCTGCAAAGGCGCCGGAGCCGCTAACCGGGAAATCTATATGGAATGGTATCCATTCCTGAGCCTCGGAGCCCTCACCGGGAAGGAGATCGCATGGGGTCCCATCCGGGGCGTAGGTCCGCTGGGAGGAATAAACTGGGGCGCGCAGGGTAAGGTGCTGAAGATCACGCCCGGGTTCCGGCTGCAACTGAACCTGCCTGGCTTCGCCTTCGCAAACCTCGACTATCTGTATTTCGTGGACCGCAGCGCAGGACTCGCCGAAGGCGGCGCGCCCAAAGACGACAACAGCCACCTCATCGATTTCAACTGGGCGCTGCCGTTCAATATCGGCGGCGGCGCATTCTCGCTGGAGGGGCATGCCGAGTGGCAAAGCAGCCGGGGTACCGAGGTCGGTGATGCGCCGTACTGGATCCTGATGCAGCCCCAGCTCCGCCTCGATGTCGGCAAGGCGCTTGCCGGAAGCCCGGGACGCTTTTTCGCAGGAACCGAACTGCACATCTGGATCAACAAGTTCGGCTTCGAGGACGCCGACGAAGTCCTTCCCCAGTTTCTCGCCGTGTTTCGTTTTTAAGGATACCCGAGGGTAACCCCTCCAATACAGCTACCCGTTCCCGTCAAGGGAGGTCCTCACGAACCCACTTCATAAAGGACACGGCGAGAAGAACCAGAATCGCCATCAACGGGATGGATACCAGGACGGAGGACGCCTTCAGCGCGTCTATGCTCTCCTGCTCCTGCCCCCCTGCGAACATCAACGTAAGGGATACGCACGCAAGTACGACCGCCCAGAAAATGCGATGCCACCGGGCTGGCTCGACAACCCCTCCCTGCTCTTTCGTGGCCACCGCAGCCAGCACATAGGCCGCGGAGTCCAGAGTGGTCGCCCCGAAAATGAAAGCCAGCGCAACAAAAAGCGCTACGAGCGGCGCGGCAACCGGCAGCACCCGCCCGCCTACTGCGGCAATGGTTGCTATGATCGCCTCGGGCGCCTGACCGATCGCCACCATCTCCACCAGGTTTTGCGATCCTTCCAGATTCAAAAACATGCTGGTGTTGCCAAGCACGCCAAAAACGAGCCAGCATCCCAGCGACCCGGCAATCATCTCGCCCAGGATCACTTCGCGGACGGTGCGCCCCCTCGATATGCGGGCTATGAAGAGCCCCATGAAGGGCGCATACGCCACCCACCAGGCCCAGTAAAAAATGGTCCATTCTTCGGCAAAGGTGGCGCCGGAGGCCGTAGAGGCTACGCCGGACGCCGCAATCGCGCTGCCGGCCTTGGCGACCGCATCGGCATAGAAACTCATCTTGATGAAATTCTGAAATATCAGCCCGACGCTATGGGTGAAGGAATCGAGAATGAACATCGTCGGACCGAACACGAACACAAACGCCATCAGCGTAACGACCAGCCAGACGTTGATGTCGCTCAGAATCTTGATCCCTTTTTTCAACCCGGAATAAACGCTGAATCCGAACAGCGCGCTCCAGATCGCTATGACGACGGCGTCGAGGAAGAAGGTGCGCTCGATGTCGAACAGGTCGGCAATGCCTGCGGAAATAAGGGGCGTGCTGAGCCCTATGGAAGTCCCGACCCCGCCGAGCAGGCCCAGAATGAACACGATGTCGATGATCTTTCCCGGCAGGCCGGTAGCCGCCCGGACGCCGATCGCGCCTTCGCACGCCGCCGAAAGACGCAGGACGGACCGCCCCCGGTTCCAGTACAGGTAACCCAGAGGAAGCACCGGCACAGTATAGATGGCCCAGGCCAGCGGCCCCCAGTGGAACATGCCATAGGCGGCGGCCCACTCTATGGCTTCCTTGGACCGCGGTTCAGTATCGAACGGGGGATTCGTGTAATAATAGGCCCATTCGATGGTGCCCCAATAGATGACGCTGGCCCCGATGCCGGCGCAAAACAACATGGCGCCCCAACTGAACAGCGAAAACTCCGGCGGGCTGTCGGGGCCGCCGAACCGGATACGTCCGTATTTCCCCAGCGCGACGTAGAGCAGAAAACCGAAGACGATCACAAAAAACCACAGATGCAGCCATCCGAGGGTCCGGGTCATCCAGTTCATGGCGTCGCCCAGCACCTCGGCGCCGCCGGACGGAAACATAATCAGCGGGACGATCAGGCAAAGAACACCGCCGAAAGTAACCCAGAAAATGACCTTTTCTATCTTTGGCCCTTGCACAAAGCTATCCCTTCTTTCCTTGCCAGACTACTTTTCGGAATCGGAGCAACTCCGGTCATGGACCTTATCTGCCGCCGAGCGCAATCGCGTTGGACAATATACGGAATGCTCCCGGAACCCCATACGGCACCTGGCGGTGAAGCGCCAGCGAAAGGTAGCTATAGTGCCCCGACCCCACCTCTGCGGCCAGCCATATGCCCTGCTGCGGGTCCTGCCCGGTATCCTGCGTTTCCACGAGCGGCGTATACGCGGCGTCCCACTCCGTGAAGAACTTGGAGCCCCGCTGCTCGATCCAGTGGTCGAAATCGGCCACGGAAATCGCGTTGGGCGTAGTCAGGAGGGGATGATCCGGCGCAAGGATACGCACGGGGGAATCCTGTTCGGAAACTTCCTGCGCCCCCCGGGGCAATTCGGCGGGATGCGCCGCCATGTCGTTCGGCACGAATTCCTGGGTCTGATACAGGATAATCAGGTTGCCGCCCGCCGCCGCATAATCCAGCAGGCGCCGGTTATGCTCCACAAGGTCCTGCCGCACGGCGTACGCCCGCGTCCCCACGACGATCGTATCGAAGTCGTTCAGGGAACCGCTCGACAGATCCGCCTCCCCAAGCAGCTGCACAGAAGCGCCGAGGTTTTCGATCGCAGCGGGGACCTCGTCGCCCACGCCCATTACGTACCCCACCTGCATCCCGTCCAGCCGGGCGACCGGCACGGAGAGGATCGTGATTTCCGCCGGCATCCGGAGACGGGCAAGCGGCAAATCCCGGTGCTCGATGACCTGGTAGCCATTTCGGTATTGCCTGCCTCCAGATTCGGCCATGGCCTGGATCGTCGCCTCGCCGGACCAGTCCGCAGGGGGCTGCACCATGAAACGCGCCTCGACGACCTCGCCCCGGTTATGGAACGCATGCTGCATGGAAGCCGGATCGCTCGTCCAGCCTTCGGGCAGTTCGACCGCGATGTCCGCAACCACCGAATCCGCAATAGCCTCGACGCGCACAAGCACCGGAACCGCCTCCGCCGCGCCGGTATCTTCCATGTCCATCGGCAGGACATATGCGCGCGGACTGATCGAAACGGACAAATCGGGAAGAATCTCCACCCGGCGGGCAAGGAAGCCGTACGGCAGGCGGGATACGTACCCGGTGACAGGCATCGTCCGCACGATTTCCACCTCGTCCACCTCCAGAAGCGCCTTCACGGACAAGGCCATGGGGCGCCAGGGCAAATGCATCGCCGAAGCGGACTGCATAATCCGATACATGTTTTCGGTGGGGCCGCTGCGCTCGAAATACGGGCCGTCGAAGATGGTTTCGTCCGACCCGACCCTGACCATGAGTTCCACTTCGTTCCCGGCCCCTTCGTCCGACCGGGCCAATTCGGCAACGCCCTCCATATTTCGCTCGAGGACCAGCACCTCATTCACCGCAATACGATCAGGCAGTTCGCTCTCCACAGCGACCGCGACAGCAGCTTCCTGATGCGTCACCAGCGCCGCGCCCAATGCCTGATCGGCCAGTTCGGCTCGTATGCGCACGCCCGCCGCGGCCATGATCGCCTCTTCGAATTGCCGCGCCTTCACGGACAATTGAAAGGCCGTCTCCGGGAGATCCGCCGCAGCCTTTATGGTGGAGCGCACCAGACCCAAGCCGCGCACAAGTTCGGACACCACCTGCTCCGGCGCCCGAAAATCGAAATCCTGCATCACCCCGTCGACCAGGGTCTGAAGTTCGGCAAGGGATGAAGCAACCTCGGGAGACGCCTCTTCGCCTACCAGCGCCGGCAACCCGGGCAGACTCGTATCGATCCCCGCAAAAAAGGTGTCGGACACGCGGTTTTCCGCATCGGCAGGCAATTCGCCGAGCCGCTCGTAGCGGTACGTACGGCCGCCCCAGCTTCGAAACCGCCCCGATGTCTGGGAACGCTGGAGGCTCAGACCATAGCGCGCATAGTCTCCGTACGACGTACCAAGCAGAGGACTATAGGCCGTAGCGTCCAGGACCACATGATGCGGCTCGTCTTCGGCGGCCCCGCCTCGGAACAACATCGGAACGGACCAGGGACGAAGACCTTCTTCCGAAATCTGCTCCGGGAAGCGGTTGGGATCGGCTGCGGCAGCCACCGCCTGGGGCGTAAGCACGCCCGAAGCATGATGATGTCCATGCCCGTCTCGCCGGTCGCCATAGAACCGGGAAACCACCGCGATCGGGCGATTCAGGCGAATGACCCGCACCATGTCCGCCAGCACGACTTCGGGGTCCCAACTACTCAGCGCTTCTTCCAGCGTCTTGGAATACCCGTAATCGACGGCCTGGGTAAAGTACAAATCGTCCAGGCCGTAATACCGTCCCGCCAGCACCAGTTCCCGCGTACGGATCAGCCCCAGCGCGTCGAACAGCTCCGAGCCGATGGCGTTGGCGCCCGCTTCGCCCCTGTTCAGGGTCAACTGGGACGTGCGCGCACCCCATTTCCGGGAGGACAAGGCAAGCATGCCCGAATGTTCGTCGTCGGGGTGGGCCAGCACATGCAGCAAGGAAGCGGTCGTGCCCAGTTTGTTGATGCGGTGCCAGGCGCCCGGCGCTCCTTGATCGGACGGCAAAACCTCGCCCGAAATGGGGGGTGGGAACGCCAGCACGCGATCAGGCGCCGACTGGCCTGCAGCAGGCCGGGCCGTCAGAGTGAGCGCACAGACGGCAAATAGAGAAACGGACCAGGAACTGTGGAAGAAGCGCATGAAAGGTACGGGAAGGGCTTTGCAGAAAGAGGACACTTCGGCAAGTAATCAAAAAATGCCATGAGGCGCAAGAAAAATGCGACCGGCAGAGACTGGCATAGCCTCATATACCCCGCAGCGCCGTTGATCGTTCGTCGCCCTGCCCGTATCTTGCTTGTTAAGGATACTCTGATCAAAACCGTACGGCATACGCCAGCAAGCGACGCATCCATGACCGATCACGCCTCCCGTTCCCGATTTCTCACGCTACGATTCGGCGCGCTTTGCGCGTTTGTGCTCGCGGCGGCGCTGATGCGTTTCCTCCCTCACCCGCCGAACGTCGCCCCCATAGGCGCCATAGCGCTGTTCGGAGGCGCGCTCTTCGCCAGAAAGGGAGTGGCCGTCGCCATGGTCTTCACCGCCATGCTGCTCAGCGACATTCTCCTGGGCTTTCAGCCGGTGCCCATTGTGTATTTCGCCTTCGCAGGCGTGGTGGGCATCGGGTTCCTGTTGCGCAAAAAACGCAATCCGTGGCGAATCGCAGGAGCTTCCGTAACCGGGTCCGTGCTCTTCTTCATCGTGACGAATTTCGGCGTCTGGGCGGGCGGCATGCTGTTCCCGCAGTCGATGTACCCGCAAACCTTCGAGGGGCTCATAGCATGCTACGTAGCCGCGATCCCCTACTTCCACAACACCCTTCTCGGCGACGCGCTCTTTACGGCAGTCCTCTTTGGCGGATTCGCCTTTGCGGAAAAGAAACTCCCTGCGCTGCGGACGGCGTGAAGCGGTAATTCCCCTCAATACGAATAAGTCACGCTGGCGCTCCAGAGAAAATCGTCACCCGATATTTCGGTGTGCAAGGATTTGTTGATCATCGCCGACAGGGAAAACGGAAGACCTCTTTTCGCCAATACGGCGTTCGAAGAAAAATACGTCCCGCTCTCATCGTCTACCATATCGTCCATATCCTCTATTCCCAGATAATAGACTTGCGAGTTTAGCGAAACGGTCCATCCGTCGAACACGTCGATATTGGATAATGCGGTATTGAAGACGATAAAATTCAGGTTGCGCAAGGTGGTTTTTTCTATACCGCGCGCATACAGAACCAGCAGCCCTACACTCAGATTTTTCGTAAGGGAATATTCGGGCAGGACCTGCCCGCCTATGAATCTGCGGGCTATGATGGCGTCCCGAGGAACCTTGTCTTCGTCGTCCGTTTCCGTAACGGTCGATGTGACGAAGTTAAGGACGGAGTTGAGGGCGACTCGAAGCCTGAACTTGTCGGTTTGCATCATTCGGTATTGCCACCGGAACACAAAATCCCAGGGTCTCCCTGTCGTGGCAAACCGAAGTTCCGGCTCGAACGTAAATTTTCCCTTTCCGATTCTCGTGTACGATTGTATGGCGGGCTTACCGAGGGTAAAGTTGGGTATTTGCGAAACGCCTTTGTTGGTAATGCCGATCGTCCCCTCGAAGGCTTTCCGCTCCTGCTCGACCTCTTGAGCAAGCGCAAAGCGGGCAGGCAGGATGAACGAAAGGAAAAGCATCGCGCCTGCGATCGAATAGGTCGTTTTCATGGTGCTTGTCAATGGGCAATTCTTGCATCAGGCTGCAAGCCCGCCTGCTTGATTTTTTTGGTGCTTGTCAACAGACGATCCTTAAGGATACTCTGATTAAGATAGGCAATCGGGACCTGCTTTCCACCCGAACGAATAATCCTCGTCCGCATGGGCGGTATGATTATTCGACGCATTTTTTGCGTTGAATAATTATGTGAGCCTCAGTGCGTATGGGCCGCGAAATAATTCGACGCATTTTTTGCGGCGAATAACACATGTAAGTCTTTTGTGCATGGGCAGCGTCACTATTCGACGCAATTTTTGCGGTGAATAATTGTGTAAGCGCCTCTGAAGTTGCAATGATCCTGCTGGACACAAATGTATTGTCCGAGCTGACCGCCCCTCGATATAATCCCCTCCCTTTCAATACGAATAAATCACGCTTGCACTCCAGAGAAAATCGTCGCCCGGGAGATCGGTGCGGAAGGCCTTGTTGATCATAGCCGACAGGGAAAACGGAAAACCCCTTTTGGCCAATACGGCGCTCGGAGAAAAATACGTCCCGCTCTTCTCGTCTATTCTCAGATAGTAGACTTGCGAGTTTAAGTTCACGGTCCATGCATCTAATCCCCCCACATTGGACAATCGGGTCGTGAAACCGATAAAGTTCATGTTTCGAAAGGTGGATTCTTCTATACCGCGCGAATACAGGTACGTCATCCCTATGTTCAGATTTTTCGTAAGGGAATAATCAGGCAGGATCTGCCCGCCTATGAATCGCCGGGCTATGATGGCGTCCCGCGGATCGCCCTCTTCATCTTCCGTTTCCGTGACGGACGATGTGATGAAGGAAAGCACCGGACTGAGGACGACTCGAAGCCGAAACCTGTCGGTTTGCAGCATCCGGTACTGCCACCGGAACATAAAGGCCCAGGGTTTCCCTCTCGTGGAAAAACGAAGCAGCGGCTCGAACGTCAATTTTCTTTTCCCGACGCTCATGTTAAATAGTACGGCGGGCTTGCCCAGGGTAAAGTTGGGTATGTGGGAAACGCCTTTATTGGTAAGACCGACCGTTCCCGTGAAGGCTTTCCTCTCCTGCTCGACCTCTTGAGCAAACGCAAAGCGGGCAGGCAGGATGAACGAAAGGAACAGCGCCGCGCCTGCGATCGAATAGGTGATTTTCATGGGTAGCGCATCATCTTGCGCGGCAATGCCAGACGGGGCTTAAACCTGCCGGAGGATTTCGACAAGGAGAGCAGGGGATATCGCATCCATTGCGGGAGCGTTCTTCGCGGAACCCTTGCAAAGCAGGCTATTGCTGTAAAATCTGGAATACAAGCTGCGCCAATACGCCGGCAATAGCCCCCAGGCCCAACCCCATTATCCAGCGAAGAAGGGTATTGTTTTGCTGCGTCATGTCGGCCCGGAGTTTGCCTATTTCGGCTCGGACAAAATCTTTCGAGGCCGTGTCCCCCTGCCCGTTACGAATAGCTCTCGCTATCGCTTCGGCCGGGCGCTGTTCAAGGCCCGCATCCACAAGAGCGTGGGCGATGGCAAGGGTATCGATCATGGCTTTCGGAAAGGTCTAAGAATTAATATGCCGTTTTCGGCGTTCTGTTTCAAGTGCGCCCGCATGGTTTCCATACATGAAAAAAGCGCCTTGCAAAGTCCCCCATCCGAGCGATCTTTCTCTGGCGGCCTCCCTTATTGCATGCTGGCCCGGTCATATTGGCCCGGTTCTGCGCATATAGACACGTAACCCGCCAAAACATAACCCTGCCCGCCAGCCTGCGACGGGTGCGCCGAAACCCGATTTTTTTCCTACATTAATTTTTACGGATACTCTGATCAAAACACTCAATACCACCATGAATCGCCGCACTTTTATACACCGTACGGGGGGCGCCGTCGTCGGCGGCCTGACGCTGAGCAGCCTGGGCTTCCCGGCGAAAGGCATGGCGCGCGCATTTGCGGGCGCATCCGACGTACAAGTCGGGGCCATTTCCTACAGCTTTCGTCAGATCCCCTCCAGCGCCGAGGAAATCCTCAGCTACATGGTTGAACTCGGTCTCAATTCGGTCGAACTCATAGGCAGCCCGGCAGAGGAGTTCGCCGGGGGGCCGGCAGCGCCGCCTTTCCCCCGCAACTGGAGAGAGTTGAGCGCGGACGAGCGGGCCGAACTTAGAGCCGCAAGGGAAGCGGCGGACAAAGAGGCCGCCGAATGGCGCTTGTCGGTTCCTATGGACAAGTTCGAAGCCCTCGGCAAGATGTATCGCGACGCCGGGGTCCATATCGACATCCTCAAACTGGGCAATCCGGGGTGGTCCGACGGAGAGATCGACTACGCTTTCCGGGCAGCCCGGGCAATGGGCGCGCGCGGCATCTCGTTCGAAATATCGAATGAAGCCGGCGAGCGGATGGGGCCGTTCGCCACGAAGCACGAGCTGGTCACGGGCATGCATAACCATACCCAGGTGGCCAATGAGGATTTCAGTTTCGATATCCCGCTCTCCTACTCGCCCTACAACATGCTCAATCTCGACATCGGGCATTACGTAGCGGGCCTCGGAACCTCCCCCATCCCGGTGATCCAGAAGTACCACGACCGGATTACGCACCTGCACCTGAAGGATCGGAAAAGCCCGGAAAACGGCGGAGATAACGTCCCTTGGGGCGAGGGCGACACGCCGATCGGCGAGGTGCTCCGGTTGCTCCGGGACGAAGCGTATCCGATTCCGGCAATGATCGAACTGGAATATCCGATCCCGGAAGACTCGACGGTGATGGAGGAGATGGCGAAGTGCGTGGACTACTGCAAGGAGGCGCTTTCCTGAGAGATTCGGGCCGTTTTGGCCCGGTTTTCAGGCTTTGGCGAGGCAAAGGCTGTCGTAGAGGAATCAACCATGAAGAACCGCCCATCGCATCGTTCTTTTGCATACGTATTTCCGGTGGTCGCGGCGCTCGTCGTGCTCAACGGCTGTTTCACCAACGCGCCCCGATGGAGCGAAACGGATTCGGACCCGATCAGGATCGTAACCAACAGGGGAGGACAGACGCTGGGGTATGCCACGACATCGGGCGTCGGCCTGCTCACCGCCGATGGGTTCGCGTTCAAGGACCTGAACAAAAGCGGGGTGCTGGATCCGTACGAAGACTGGCGCCTCCCCGCCGACGTTCGGGCAAAAGACCTGGCCTCCAGGATGTCTGTCGATCAGATCGCCGGCCTGATGCTCTACAGCGCCCACCAGGCCATCCCTTCGACAGGGAGACGGGGTAGCGTCCCTACCTATAACGGAAAGCCGTTTGCCGAGAGCGGGGCAAATGCCTGGGACCTCTCCGACGCCCAGAAGGACTTTCTGACCCACGACAACCTGAGGCATGTGCTGATTACCTCGGTGGAAAGCTCCGAAGTGGCGGCGCGCTGGAATAACAACATGCAGGCGCTGGTCGAAGGGGTCGGGCTGGGCATTCCGGCCAATAACAGCTCCGACCCGCGCCATCGCACGCGGGCCGACGCCGGATTCAATGCCGGTTCCGGAGGGGACATCTCCATGTGGCCCGGCCTGATCGGCCTCGCAGCCACCTTCGACCCCGGCCTCGTGCAGCAGTTCGGCGAAATCGCATCGAAAGAATATCGCGCGCTCGGCATCGCAACGACCCTGTCCCCCCAGATCGATCTGGGCACCGAGCCCCGCTGGTATCGCATGAACGGCGCCTTCGGAGAAGATCCGAAGCTTGCCGCCGACATGGCGCGGGCCTACATCGACGGTTTTCAGTCTTCCCCCGCTGAGACCGAAATTGCCGGTGGCTGGGGCTACGAAAGCGTCAACGCAATGGTCAAGCACTGGCCGGGCGGGGGTTCGGGCGAAGGCGGTCGCGATGCGCACTACGGATACGGCAAATACGCCGTGTATCCCGGGGGCAACTTCGATCTCCACATGACTCCTTTCACGGAGGGCGCTTTCAAGCTGGATAGCGAGACGGGGATGGCGGCGGCGGTCATGCCGTACTACACCGTCTCTTTCGACCAGGATAGTACGTATGGCGAAAATGTGGGCAATTCCTACAGCACATACATCATCAACGATTTGCTCCGGGAGAAATACGGCTACGACGGCGTGGTATGCACCGATTGGGGCGTTACGCGCGATTATACGGCTCTCGATAGATTCGGCGCGGCGCCCTGGGGCGTGGAAGGGCTGTCCGAAGCCGAACGGCATTACAAGGCCCTGATGGCAGGCATCGATCAATTCGGCGGCAACAACGATTCCGGCCCGGTTATCGAGGCCTATGAACTGGGCGTGCAGAAACACGGCGAAGCGTTCATCCGCGCGCGTTTCGAGGCGTCCGCCGTGCGGCTGCTGAAAAACATCTTCCGCACCGGCCTGTTCGAAAACCCCTATCTGGATATCGAAGAGACCAACGCTACAGTCGGCAACGCCACGTATATGGCGGCAGGGTACGAAGCGCAACGCAAGTCCCTGGTGCTTCTGAAGAACCGGGACAGTGTCCTGCCGCTAAAACAAAACCTGACGATATACATCCCCCGGCGTTATGTGCCGGAACGCCAAAACCCTTTCCGTGGCGACGTCACGCCTGCGACGTACGAGGATCCGCTTAGCCTGGACATTGCAGGAGCGTATTTCGACGTAACCGACGATCCGGACGCAGCGGATGCGGCCCTCGTCGTCATCGCAAGCCCGACATCTACAAGGGGGTATGACAAAGCGGACGCAGAGGCGGGCGGCAACGGGTACGTTCCCATCAGTCTTCAGTACGAACCCTACACGGCTACGCACGCCCGCGCCGAAAGCATCGCCGGCGGGGATCCGCTGGAAACTTTCACGAACCGTACGTACCAGGGCAAAACGGTCACGACGACGAATGCGACCGACCTGCAAGCGATCCTCGACGCCCGCGAAGAAATGAACGGGAAGCCCGTCATTGTCGTGCTTGATATGTCGGTCCCAACCGTGGTATCGGAATTCGAGCCGAGGGCCGACGCCATCCTCGTCAGTTTCGGCGTACAGGATCAGGCAATTCTCGACATCCTGACCGGCGAAGCGGAGCCTTCGGGCCTGATGCCTTTCCAAATGCCGGCGGATATGCAAACCGTCGAGGAACAGTACGAAGACACGCCGCACGACATGCGCCCCTACGTGGATTCCGAGGGCAATGTTTACGACTTCGCTTTCGGACTCAACTGGAGCGGCGTCATCGAAGACCTTCGGACCGAAACGTACGGGAAGGAGCAACCGTTGCACGAATCCGGTCTGTAGCTTGTATTATAGACTCTTGTGTATCCTGCCGGAGACGCCAATGCCTGAGCACAGGCGTGTAAAGCACAGGATCGCACTGCGGTCGAGAAGATTTTATGGTTAAGGTATCTCGCAAGGCATGGCTTGGCGGCGTGTGGTTAAGCCTGCTCCCGCTTATCGCAACGGCGCAGATCACGGACCCGCTCCATCTTGAGAGCGGCCTGCTCGCCGGTATATCCGGCTCGGACCCGGCCGTCCGGGTGTACAAAGGCGTCCCGTACGCCGCGCCGCCCGTCGGCGCGCTGCGCTGGCATGCCCCGCAACCGCCCCCTTCATGGGAGGGAGTTCGCGAGGCGGACACATTCGGTCCCGGTTGCATTCAAAATGTAGCAGGATCGCGACCGCCGTGGACCGAAGAGTTCATGCACCAGGGCAGCGTGAGCGAGGACTGCCTGTATCTCAACGTCTGGACGGCAGCGAAGAACGCCAACGAGAAACGCCCCGTCCTGGTCTATATCCACGGCGGTGGCTTCAGCGAAGGGTCCGGTTCCGTAGCGGTCTACGATGGGGAAGCCCTGGCGAAGAAGGGCGTCGTGGCAGTGATTATCAACTACCGGTTGGGCGTGCTCGGTTTTCTGGCCCATCCGGAACTGACCGCCGGGTCCGGCGACCATGCGGCGAGCAACTTCGGCTTGCTCGATCAGGTCGCCGCCCTCCAGTGGATACAACAAAACATTGCGGCCTTTGGCGGCGATCCGGACAACGTCACGATCGCCGGACAATCGGCCGGGGCCATGGCGGTATACCTGCTCACGGCCGCTCCGCCTGCCAAAGACCTGTTCCATCGCGCCATCGTACAGAGCGGGCCGGGAGGACTGGCCTCGTTCGGCCTGAGTTCCGCGCACGCACTGGCGCGTCCACTATCCGAAGCGGAAGCCAGCGGTACCGAATTCGCCGAGGCCAGGGGCGCGTCTTCGCTCCAGGAACTGCGGGCCATGTCCGTCGACGAACTGACCGCCGGGCCCGCGGCGGGCGGCGGCCCCCTGCGTTTCGGGCCGGTGATCGACGGCTACTTCCTGCCGGATAGCGTCCCCGCGATCTACGCCGGGGGAACGCAGCACGATGTGCCTATGCTTATGGGCTTTAATGCCGACGAACCGAGCGCCTTTCCGGGGTATGGAAAAGCCACGGTCGAATCGTTTCGCGAGGCGGCGGGCGAACGCTACGGCGAGTCGGCGGAAGCGTTTCTCGCACTCTATCCGGCAGACACGGATACAGAAGCGGGCCACGCGCAGAAAACCAGCCAGCGTGATCTGGCTGCCGTGGCTGTAGAGCGATTGGCTGCGGAACGCGCGCAGACGGCGAAAACGGACCTCTATCTGTATTATTTCGAGCGGGGCATCCCCTGGCCGGAACGCCCGGAGTTCGGAGCGTTTCACACTGCCGAAGTGCCGTACTTTTTTAACACGCTCGATATGCTGGACCGCCCCTGGGAACCCCTGGACCGGCGCCTTGCCGATACGATGTCGTCGTACTGGGCCCATTTCGCAACCGACGGGAATCCAAACGGGGCGGAATTACCCGAGTGGCCGACCTATGACGGGCAAGATGTTCGCTTCATGCGCCTGGGTGAACGGGTGGCGCCCGATGCGATGGCGAACCGGGCTACGCGTGATTTTTTTGAGGGATATTTGGCAGAGTAAGCGACGCCCTTGGCATACCCTTCCCATATCTGAAAACCTGCGGACAAACGATGGACAGACGCCATTTTATCACGAGTGCGACGGCAGGCGCATTGCTTCTCGGCCTGCCGGGTGCAGCATGGCTAACGGGTCCTTCCGAGAATCTGCATACCCTGGCCCGGCCCGCTTTACTCGACATGCTCGGCAACCGGCGTGTTCGCGACCTGGGAGTGCATTATCGAGAGATGTATCCCGCAGAGTCCAGTGTGAATATCCTGAGTGCAGTCATTCCGGGCAACGATAGGCAGGCCCTAACGGGCGCCCCAACCCTGCACTCGTACCTGAAAGCAACGATCCGGGACGACTTCGCAGCCGGGCGAACGATTCTTCTCAAGGGGTGGGTGCTTTCCGTCACCGAAGCACGCCAGTGCGCTCTCTTCTCGCTCATCTACCCGTAATCGTATCGGATATGCATACAGATGCCCGAACTCTGGAGGACGGCGCCCTCATTGAAGGCGATCTCTGCATTGTCGGCGCCGGCGCTGCCGGCATCAGCATGGCCATGGAATGGATAGGAACGCCCTACACCGTCATTTTGCTTGAAGGCGGGGGGTTCAACTATGAACCGCAGATGCAGGCCCTCTATGCCGGCAAAAGCATTGGCGATCCGTATCAGGTGCCCCTCGAAGTCGCACGGCTCCATTACTTTGGCGGCACCACCGGGCACTGGGCCGGCTGGTGTGCGCCCATGGACCCCATCAATTTCCAGAAACGCGACTGGGTGCCCCATAGCGGCTGGCCATTCCAAAAAGAACACCTCGACCCGTTCTATGAACGCGCACAAGCCTATGTTGAACTGGGACCTTATGTATATGACGCAGCCGACTATGAAGCCAAATATCCCTCGCAGCAGCGGCTGCCGTTCGACGAAGAAAAGATATGGACGAAGATGTGGCAGTTCAGCCCGCCAACACGATTCGGGACGCAGTACCGGGATGCGATTATCGATGCGGAAAACCTTCATCTTTATACCTACGCCAACGTCACAGAGATCGAAGCAAACGAGTCGGTACGGGCCGTGGCCGGATTGCAGACGCAAACCATCGACGGCAAGCGTCACCGTGTTCGGGCCAAGCGCTACGTGCTGGCCTGCGGATCGATTCAGAATGCACGGATCCTGCTGGCCTCGAATGAGCAGGCGTCTGCCGGGCTGGGCAATGACCACGATCTGGTGGGGCGCTTTTTCATGGAACACCTCGAGATGGGCGGAGCGCAGTTGATCCTGGAGAAGCCGGACCCTATGCCTATGTACGCGTTCCGATTGGGCGGGGAACGGCCGCCCACTGGAGAACTGGCCTTGACCGAGCAGGCTCAGCGTAAGCATCGTGTTCTCAACGGCACTGCCTCGCTACGGCCGGGAACCTTTCCCAAAGGGATGAGGAGTTTTTTTCAGAGATTTTCGGAAGGCGCCATCAGACAACGGATGCGCAGCGACGAACAGGAGGAGGAACAGCCACAGCGCCCCCCCAACCGACCCGCTGCATCTGACGAGGGGCGTCGTGATTATCGGCTCCAGTCACGCGCCGAGCAAATGCCTAACCCCGCCTCCCGTGTCGTGCTCAGTGCCGAGAAGGATGCGCTGGGGATGCCCTATGCCGATTTGCGCTGGAAGCTGTCGGAGTTGGACAAACGGTCGATGCGAACCTTTTTCGAAATTGTGGCGCATGAATTCGGCCGGACCGGGCTGGGACGGGTTCAAATTCTGGACTGGTTGCTCGAAGACAATACCACTTGGCCATCATTTCTGAGTGGAGGATTTCATCACATGGGCACCACGCGCATGCATGATGATCCCAGGCAAGGGGTGCTCGACGCCAACGCAAAAGTACATAGCCTCGAGAACCTGTATGTAGCCGGCGCCTCGGCTTTTCCAACGTCAGGAGCTCCGAATCCAACGTTGACGTTGATTGCGCTGAGCTTGCGATTGTCGGACCATCTCAAGGATAAAACCCGGTAAGGGGGATCGTAACGTCCGGTTACCTGCAACAGAAGGCGCAACGATCAGGTGCGCCACAAGAATTACGAGCTTCCAACAGGGTCTTTTGAAATGGAGCCAACGACCGGACTTGAACCGGTGACCTGCTCATTACGAGTGAGCTGCTCTACCAACTGAGCTACGTTGGCTAATATTATAGAAGATATTATAAAATAATAGATGCGCCGCCTGCGCCCACGAAACGCGCCCCTCTCACGCATAACCTTCCGACTTGATCCCGGCATGATTCATATTGCCGACCATCCCTGAGCGCCTTCCGGGAAGCGAACCCGCTGCACATGAAACGCAATGGGCTTCCAGGCGTTTGCGTGTATCTTGCGTATGTTTTCGCCCCGCATTCCCGCATTTCATCGGACGTGTCCCCTTCCTCCGCCATAACAGATTGGAGTCCCACATCCTGGCGAGAACGGCCTGCTGCGCAGCAGCCCACGTACCCCGATCAGGCTGCATTGTCCGAAGCGCTGGCGCAAGTGCATAGTTTGCCCCCGCTCGTGACGTCCTGGGAAATCCAGGTACTCAAGAAACAGATTGCCGAAGCGACGCAAGGCCAGCGTTTTATCCTGCAGGGCGGCGAATGCGCAGAGCACTTCGACGAATGCAGTGCGGGGATTATCGCCAATCGTCTGAAGGTGCTTCTTCAGATGAGCCTCGTGCTGATTTTCGGGATACGGACCCGCGTCGTGCGGATAGGCCGCTTTGCCGGCCAGCATGCCAAGCCCCGCTCTGCGGATACGGAAACCCGCGATGGAGTAACGCTGCCAAGCTACCGGGGCGACATCGTCAACGGCGCCGCGTTCACCCCCGAAGCGCGCGAACCGGACCCCAAGCGCATGCTGCGCGCCCATGCGCATTCCGCCATGACGCTGAATCTCGTCCGGGCGCTCACCAATACGGGCTTTACGGATCTCCACCATCCGGAATACTGGAATCTCGATTTCATCCACCGTACGTCGCTGGAAAAGGAATACCGGCAGATCCTGGAATCCATTCGCGAGACCGTTTCATTCATTGAGACCGTCTCGGGCAACCCGCTTCGCAACCTGGAACGCGCCCAGTTCTTCACCAGCCACGAAGCGCTGCACCTGCCTTACGAAGAAGCCTTCACGCGCAGCGTACCGCACAATGAAGGCATATTCAATATGGGCACCCACTTCCCGTGGATCGGCGCCAGAACGTCGGACTACGAGGGCGCCCACATCGAGTACGCGCGCGGGCTTTTCAATCCGATCGGATTGAAAGTAGCCCCCTTCATGTCGCCGGAAGATCTGGTGCGCATCGTACGCACCCTGAACCCCGAAAACGACCCCGGCCGCCTCGTACTCATTCATCGTTTGGGGGCCGACGGCATCGCCGATCTCCTGCCCCCCCTGATCCGGGCCGTGCAGGCTTCGGGTACGCCGGTGTTGTGGATGAGCGATCCCATGCACGGAAATACCGAGTTGACGGACACAGGCATCAAGACCCGGCGTTTCGAAAACATCCTGAATGAACTCGAACAGGCATTCGATATCCATGCTGCAGAAGGCTCGCGTCTCGGCGGCGTACATTTCGAACTCGCGGGAGAAGACGTAACCGAGTGCACGGGCGGCGCAGGAGGTCTGGAAGACACGGATCTGATGCGCGCCTACAAATCGCAAGTCGACCCGCGGTTGAATTACGAACAAGCGCTGGAAATGGCCTTTCTCATCGTGAGAAAGAAAAATCGCATGGAAAACAAGTCGGCCTGATGACCACACCCCTGTCGCGGAACGTTCGTATTCTTCTCGGGCTTGTCGGGTTCGCGGTATTGTTCATGCCGGGTCGCGTCCATGCGCAGGAGCATGCCGTCGTACGCGGGTTCGTAACCTCTCAGGACGATGGGCAACCGCTCCAGGGCGTACACGTCATCCTGACCCGGGACGAGACTGTGCTCGGCGGGGTAACCGATCCCGACGGGATATACCTGATTGGCCGCGTTCCGGAAGGACGGTACGTGCTCCAGGCCTCATTCATAGGATTCGAGACATTCACGGACACGCTCGACCTCGCAGCAGGCGATTCGCGGCACCTCGACATCGAACTGGCCGATGTACAAGCCACCATAGACGAAGTCGTCGTCGAGGCCGAACGGGAAACCGGCGCCGCCCGCGTGACTGCGGGCCAGCAACGCGTGCTCCCGCAGGACATCGAATTGATCCCTTCCCCCAGCGTTTCCGGCGATCTCGTGAACTATCTCTCCGCCCAACCCGGCGTGGTGTCCATGGGGGATCGTGGAGGACAGGTCTTCATCCGGGGTGGGGAGCCCTCCCAGAACCTCACGCTGCTCGACGGCATGAACATCTACCAGCCGTTTCACCTGCTGGGGTTCTATTCGGCGTTTCCCTCGGACATCATCAATAATGCGGACATCTACGCCGGCGGGTTCGGCGCCGAATTTTCCGGACGTCTTTCCTCCGTAATCGACGTGCAAACGCGCAACGGCAACAAACGGCGCCACGAAGCAGGCGTTGCGCTGACGCCCTTCGTAAACTCGGCCCGACTCGAGGGGCCGCTTGTGGGGAATATCTCCTTCCTCGGCTCGGCCCGCATTTCGACCCTCGAAGAAGTGGCGTCCCTCTATGTGGCGGACGACCTGCCCTACCGGTTCGGCGACCTGTTCGGCAAGGTGCATATCCCCATCGCGCGGAACCACCAGACCTCTGTTTCGACGGTGCATACGTTCGACCGGGGCACGTTGGCGGAACCGACGCTCTTCAGTTCCAATAATGAGATTCGCTGGAAAAACACCGCGGTCGGCCTGCGACATCTCGTACTCCCCAGGGCGCTCCCCATCCTCGGTGAAGCGCTGTTTTCCTGGTCCCGCCTCCAAACGGAGTTCGGACCGCGCGACGAGCCGTCCCGAACCACCGATGTGGAGAATTACAATCTCGAAGTCAATTTCACCAACTTCGGGCAACGCGCTGAAGTGGGATGGGGGTTCTTCGTGCGTAATGTCGAACTCACGGCGGACCTCGGAGGAACCTACCAGAATATTGTAGACAACTTCGTCCGCTCGACCAATGCAGGCGGCTGGGCGGAACCGGAATTCAACTTCGGCAACGGCCTCCGGCTGCGGGTCGGCGCAATCGGGCAGTTTTTCGGCAACTCGGGCTTCTTCGTGGAGCCGCGCATGCGGGGCGTCTTCGAACGAGGCATTCACCAGTGGAGTATGGCCGCCGGCATATACCGGCAAAACATTCTCGGGTTAAGCGACCGGCGCGACGCCGCCAGTATCTTTACGGCCTACGCAGAGGCGCCCACCGGAGAGGTTCCGGTTGCGCTGCATGGCATTGCCGGGTATCGGATCACGCCCTCTTCCTCCCTCGAGGTTTCGGCGGAAGCATTCTACAAGAATCTCCGTAACCTGTTTATTGCGGAATGGACGTCTTTTCCCCGTTTCACGACGCGGCTGCAGCCGGCGGACGGTGAGGTTATCGGCATGGACCTTCGCATAGAATTTCGCCGCCCGAACTTCTACGCCTTCCTCAACTACGGCTACTCCTCGACCCAGTACAATGCCATGCAGGAATCGCTGCCTGTATGGTTCGGTACCGATCAACTCTCCTTCCGCCCGCCGCACGACCGGCGTCACCAGCTCAACCTGATCCTGAGCGGGTCCATGTACGGGTTCGACATGAGCGCCCGCTGGAATATCGGATCGGGCCTTCCCTATACCCAGGTACGCGGTTTCGACGGATTCATCCTGATGGACGGCGTGGTGGACGTAGAAGGCATACAGGGCTTTCCGCGCGTGATCTACGATCGGCCCTACGAGGGTATTCTCCCCACATACCACCGGCTCGACCTAACGATCGAGCGGCAAATGTCCACGCGTGCGGCGGACATCACCGTACAAATCGGCGCAATCAACGCCTACAACCGTCCCAATCTTTTTGCCCTGGACGTATTTACCCTGCAGCGGACCGACCAGCTCCCCTTCGTTCCCACTGCGGGCATCGAGATCGAATTCTGATTATGCGCTTTTCATTGCTGCGAAATACAACGCTGGGCATCCTTGTCGCCGCCGCCTTTCTTGCCTCCTGCGAGACGGCTGTCAACCCGCTTATCGGCGAACCGCGCCCGTTCACGGTCTGGGGGCTTCTGGACGCCGCGGCAGACACCCAGCGCGTGCGCATCTTTTCTATCGAGGAGGAACCCGGCATCGACCGGCCCGGCACGCTGGACGCCGCCGTAACGACCACGAACCTCGAAACCGGAGAAACGGTGGCCTGGACACCCTATCAGGTAACGTTCGGCGATAGCGTTGGAGCACATCTTTTCGAAGCAGCGTTTCGCCCCGTGCATGGACACCGCTACCGCCTTGACGTCACCCGATCGGACGGCGCCGTATCCAGCGCCACCGTGAAAGTGCCGCCCGAGGTGGATTTCACCATCGAACGCTCGGACACCAGCCCGAGATTCCATGTCTACGTACGCGGAAATCCGCTTCCCAACCTGCTGGGCGTAGAGATGCGGTACGAAGCCACCAACGTACCCCCCGCCCAGGTCTGGCCCACCGACCTGAAACTCCATCCGGTCGTGAACTACCCGGTTGAAGTATCCTATCAGGGTACGGAGGATATATTGAGAGACGGCGTGCGGTACGACATCAACATGGCAACCGATTTTGCAACCGTGGAGGAGACCTACAAAAGCAGATGCCTGGTGACCGAGGGCAATCCCAATATCGCCCTGCGCCGCGTCGAGTTTCATTTTGTGGCGGCGAATGAAGAATGGAATCCGCCAGCAGGCGTATTCGATCCCGAAGTGCTTGTCGAACCCGGCGCCCTGTCCAATATCGAAAACGGGTACGGCTTCTTCGGCGCCGGCGTGGTGGTCGCCGAACGCTGGACCCCCGTGAAAAGCCTGCGGGACTTTATCGGATACAGCTCGGAGCAGGGATGCTCCCTGGTGCCAAGCGCCGGTAACCCGTCATGCACCGCTCCACCCGTTCCGTGCCTCGACGATGTCGACGGGGATATCTGGAGCCTTTATTTTTGAGCCTCCAGGGCCGAAGCCGCTTCGCAGCGCTCCCCCACCTGCTCGATCCAGCCGCCGCCCACCACATCGTCGTCCTCGTACAGCACCACGGACTGCCCGCGCGTCACGGCCTGGCGCGGCGTGGCGAAGGCTACGTGGAGTTCATCCAGTCCTTCCTGCCGGACCACGCCGGGCACGCCCGGATCGTTGTAGCGGATTTTCACGTCCACCGGCAATTCGTCGTCAAGACATTCGTACTTCACGAGATTGATCTGCCGGGCGGTGAGCGTACCGCGGAATAATTCGTCGCGCGGCCCCAGGACAATGGTATTCGTTTCGGGGTCGATATCGATTACATAGGTCGGATACCCGAGCGCCACGCCAAGCCCCCGGCGCTGTCCGATCGTGTAAAACGGATACCCCTCGTGCCTCCCGACGACAGTCCCGTCCGAGGTTACGAACAACCCTCCCGACACTTCCTCCGCCAGGCCCTCCACACGGTCTTTCAGGAACCGCCGGTAATCGTTGTCCGGAATGAAGCATATCTCGTAGGAATCGGGCTTGTCCGCCACGCGGTCCAGTCCGTACGAAGCAGCCATCTCCCGGATAGCCGGCTTCTCGAATGCGCCCAGCGGCAGCATGGTGCGGGCCAGATGCTCCTGGGACACCCCCCACAAGGCATAACTCTGATCCTTGCGGGCGTCGCGCCCCTTCATCAGTACGATGCGGCCCGTGGATTCTTCGCGCCGGAGCCGGGCGTAATGGCCGGTAGCAATGTGGTCGCAGTCCAGCTGGTCAGCCCGGCGCATCAGCGCCGCCCACTTTATATGCGTATTGCACAACACACACGGGTTGGGCGTGCGACCGGCAAGATATTCGCCGGTGAATCGCTCGATCACCCAGTCGCCGAATTCCTCGCGGATGTCTACGATAAAATGCGTAAAGCCGTATTTCACCGCGACGGAGCGCGCATCGTTCATGGATTCGAGCGTGCAACACCCCACTTCCTTGTCCCCGCGCTTTCCGGTACGCCCGCCGCTGCGAGCGTAATCCCATGTCTTCATGGTGACGCCGACCACCTCGTACCCCTGCTCGTGCAGCATGACCGCCGCAACCGACGAATCCACGCCGCCGCTCATAGCCACCAGTACCCGTCCCTTCCTGTTCATGGTTTATCCTACAATACGTGCTTCGACCATCCGCCGTCTACCGGAAATCCTACCCCGGTTACGTACGCAGCCCGCTTGCTTACGAGGAACGCCGCAGTCGCCGCAAATTCCTCCGGGTCTGCAATGCGCCGCAGCGCATTGTTTTCGGCCCACCCGGCCTCGATCTCTTCGACAGGAGCCCCTGACTTCGAAGCAAGATGCGCCGCCAGTTCTTTCAACCGTTCCGTACGCGTATACCCCGGCAAAATGGTATTGACCGTAATGCCCGCCGGACCCAATTCCTCCGAAAGGGTCTTTGCAAAGCCTTGTACCCCGGCGCGGGTCGCATTGGAAAGGTACAGACTGGGGATCGGCCGTTTGGCCGAAATCGACGTAATCATCAGAATGCTGGCATGCGGATCGTCGGCCGCCGCAGCCGCCCGCAAATGCGGCAACGCCGCCCGGCACAACTGGATGGTGCTTACCAGATTCAACTCAATTGCCGCACGCCACGTTTCGAGAGACAAATCGTCGATATAGCCCGGGGGCGGCCCGCCGGCGTTCGTCACCAGGATATGCAACCCGCCGAAATGCGCGCAAGTCCGCTCGATCGCATCGTCCACATCGCGCTCTTTCGTGACATCGCACACAAGCGGAAGAATATGTTTGCGATCGACGCCGGCTTCCTGCGCCACACGGTCGGCAGCCGCTGCAATACGCTCCTTGTTCCGGGAGCAGATCGCTACGCGAGCCCCTTCCCTGGCAAGCGCAACAGCCACGGCGCGCCCCAGCCCGCCGCTGGCGCCGGCGATAAATGCGATCCGTCCTTCGATACCCAGGTCCATGGTCTTTGATAAATATTCGCTTGTGAAAACCCGATATAATCACGAAAGTTAGGGATACACTTCGTTTTTTAACAGCAGCGGCTTCATGAACAACCACAATTCTTCCCAATCAACATCGCGTCGCGCTGTCAAAACCCCACTGGCCCCGGCAGCCATAGGCCCCTACAATCAGGGCATTCTTGCCGGAAACACCCTCTATTGCTCCGGACAAATAGGCATCGATCCCGAAACGGGGAGCATGGTGCCCGGCGGCGCAGAGGCCGAAACGGAATGCGTCCTGAAAAACCTCGGCGCCGTGCTCAAAGCCGCGCAAATGGATTACAGAAATGTCGTTCGATGCACAGTGTTCCTGGCGGACATCAACGACTATGGGACCGTGAACGATGTATACGCCCGATATTTTTCGGAACTCCCTCCTGCCCGGGAAGCTGTGGAAGTTGCCGCGCTACCCCGGGGGGCGCGGGTGGAAATCTCCTGTATTGCAGTCCGGTAGCAACCGGCTTCGGCGCTGTCCGCCGTACGCGCCCTACCCGTCGAACCGGAGCACGGACCCGATCTCCGCATCGCTTGCAAGGCGCTCCCGGCCTGACAGGTAATTCAGTTCGACAAGGAACGAAAACCCGGCAAGCTCCCCGCCGGCTTCCCGGATCAGTTTCGCCGCCGCCGCGGCCGTCCCGCCCGTGGCGATCACGTCGTCATGGATAAGAACGCGGTCTCCTTCCACGATAGCGTCCATGTGCATCTCTACACAATCCGTGCCGTACTCGAGATCGTATTCCATCCGGTACGTCCGCCAGGGCAGTTTGCCCTGTTTCCGAATGGGCGCAAACCCGACATTGAGCACATGGGCCAGAGATAATCCGAACAGGAACCCGCGCGCTTCGATCCCCGCCACCTTCGTGACGCCGGCGTCCCGAAAAGGCTCCGCGAGCGCCTCTACCGCCTGCCGAAACAGGACAGTATCCAGCAAAATCGGCGTGACATCCTTGAATGCAATACCGGGTTGGGGGAAATCCGGCACGGTGCGAACGGCGTCGTGCAGGGACTGTACGGATACTTCAGGGAAAGAATTCATTCGGAGAAGAATTAAAGGATACTCTGATTAAGTCCGCAAATCTCAGAGGCTGAGAGGGATGCGCTGGTGAGGAATGACGAAGCAGTGTGGCCTGCGCCCCCCCCCACATAATGAAGAATGACGCGGCCAGCGTGCTTCTCGCAGCCTCTCGAAGGGCACATTACGGAACGCTCGCCCGTGGACCAAGACCCTTGTCATACTGCTCCTTGTACGCGCGAACCGCCCGGAAGATAGCGCTTGCCAGATAATCCTGCCCGCGTTCGGTCGCCAGAAACGCCGCCTCGGACCGATTGCTGAGGAATCCCAATTCGACCAGCACGGCGGGCATGGAAGCGCCCCAAAGCACATAGAAACCAGCCTGCTTGACGCCCCGGTTCTTGCGTTGCACCCGTTTCTCGAACTGATCCTGGATAAGCACGGCGAGTTCCTGGCTCTGCTGCATGTACGCGCTTTGCGTAAGCGCCATGCGAATGAGCGCTTCCTCGGTCATATCCTCGTATTCCCGCTGCGAACTCTCCATCTTCACCACCTCGTTCTCCCGCTCCATCGTGCTGCGGGCGGCGTCGGTTTTGTGCAGGCCAATGAAAAAAGTTTCGGTCCCGATGGCCGCCTTATTGCCCGCCGAATTCGCATGAATCGAAATGAACAGCTTGCCCCCGCGCTCGTTGGCGATCCGCCCCCGGTCCTTGAGTTCGATAAACCGGTCGTCCTGACGCGTATATTCGACATTCACGCCAAGACGCTCCTCAAGGTACGCTCCGAGTTTCAGCGAAACGGCAAGGGTAATGTCTTTTTCGAGCAAGCCGTGCCCCTTCGTTCCCGGGTCCTTGCCGCCATGCCCGGCATCGATCACCACGGTGTCCAGAAGCCACTGCCCGCCCGCCGGCGCCGGTTCGCTGGACGGCAAGGGCGCCTCTCGTGTCCGACCGGTGGTGCCCCCGCCGATAGCAGGCAACCGATCGGTAGACGTCGTGGCCAGCAGCGATACCGACCGAACGGGAATCTGCCGCAGATTTTCGTCCGCCTTCCGGCGCGAAGCAATCTGCCCGGATGCATACGCAAGTCCTACAAGAATATCGTTGGAGCCTCCGTCGCGGTATGCCGAGACATCCACAGGCTGGCCGGCGTCAAGGGTAAACCGGAAAAACAGATGGCCTTCCTCTTCCTCCCCCGAATACCGGATGACAGGCCCTGCGGCATCGCCCCTCACATGATCGGAGGCAAGCCGCGTATTGAAAAGGATCATCTCCAGTTGCCCGTCGGCAAGCATGCGCGGCTCACTGTAGGCAGCTACCGGGCCGTCGGTATGAAATCGAATGACGTAGCCCTTGCCGTCGGATCGTTCGGTCAGCGAAACGCGCTCCACCTGCGGGGCGGCGCGAAGCGTGATCGCGTTCGACGAAGCAAGCGAGGCAACGGCCCCCTCGCTTGCATGAGAAGACGCCCCCGCCGCAGAAGCGGCAAGCGCGAGTACGGCGCAAACCCGGAGCATTCCCCCTACGGGAAATCCGGTGCGCAAAAAAAAGCCCGGACGCAAACGATGCATCATGGTTACGGAAACGGTCAGCAGGATCGCCTCCTCTGCATCTTGCGCCGGCGAAAGGGTGGGTGGTGGATAGGCAGAAAAGCAAATCGCAGCGCAAAACCCCACACTATCGGTAAATATACAAAAAACTGTTGAAAAGCATAAGGGGAGGCCATGCGCCTCCCCGAAATCAGGCAAAAAGCAACGTTACCAGTCCAGCGTATCGTTTCCCAGCAACTCCTGCAGGCGACGGTCCACGATCTGATCGCCGAGGCGCTCGCGCTCGGAAACGGCCTTTTGCAACTCTTGCAGTTTCTCCTCGAGTTGCTCCACCTCACGGCGGCGGTTCTCCTGTTTGAGTTCGAAAATCTCGGTCAGTCGTTCCCGCAATACCGCTATACTGTCCCGGCGCGCTTTCCCCTTCTCCATCGCGGCAACCTTCCGGGCCATAATCGCCGTCTCGTGCTCCATGAGCCGCTCGCTCATCAACTGGTCGAAAAGCCCCTTGTTGTTGTCCTGTATATCCGAGAGATAGTACTGCATCTGGATATGCGGGAACTCGCTCGCCGTACGAGCCGCTTCCGCCGCGTGCATCGTCATCTCCTCGACCATTTGCCGCAGATCGCCCGTATGCGATTCCTCAAAACGATCCTGCAAATCCTGAAGACGTATTGCATTTGCGCGCAGGTCGCCGGCCTTCCGCTCCAGAATGGTCTCGGGTGACGTGGTAGGAATAAAAAGGACATAGGCATCCTCTTCTATATCCTTGCAGCCATAATCCTGAATGTTGCAGGAAATAGCGCGTGGAGTTGTCGCCCACAGGCTGTCTCCTTCCAGGATATACCGCGGCCCATCTTTCACCGCAATAATCAAATCCTTATCCAGACCGGGAGAAAACCTATAGTATACAGAGGCGCCTTCCGGAGGAAATCCTTCCGGGAGTTTGTCGGGCGAAACTTTCTGCCCATCTATGAACACAGCCCCGTCCGCGATACGAAACGAACGCAGTGCCGAATCATCGAAGAAAAAAGATTCCGGCAGCTGCGCCGCCGCCGTTCCGGCAGCGAGGATCAGCATCGGCAGGGCAAGCAACCAGCCTTTGGTATACAGGGAAAGAGAGGTCATGGCTTTACGGTATTGGTTGAGCAGGGTGCGTTACCTCCGGTTTCCAGTAATGAACAGCGTAGTTCCGATGCGCATCGTCAGCGGCGATCCGAGGCGGGCGTCAACCCGGGATTCCCCGATCCGACAGGGAGCATTTCGAGCGGCACCGCAGGCGTTTCCCAACCCTCGGCCACCCCATCACCGATACTCCGGATGCGCTGTTGCAGATAAATGACATCGCTCCGGTCTTCCCAGGCCGGTATTTCAACCAGGACGAATCCCGGCTGTGCAACCGTTCCGTCCCCGGCCTGTTCGGACGCGACGCCCGCCAATTGCAGCGGCGTGGCATCATCAGCGGACGAGGGGTCCGCAAGAACCGTTGGGGAAGGAGTTTCAAGCGCCGTTTCCGAGGACGGAGGGCCAGAGGCAACGGAAAAATCAGCAGCAGCAGGAGCAGGAGAAGAAGCAGCAGCAGCAGGAGCAGGAGCAGCAGGAGAAGAAGCAGCAGCGAGCCCCGTATCCCCACGCTGCACATCGGCCGCGCGATCCTCGGCCTCTCCGGCCGGGGAAAGCGTTTCAGGGGGAGTTTCGGAGAGGGCTGCTTCCGCAGATGCAGGCGCAGCGGGACGGACCGCCACCGGTTCGGAATCGGTCGGAGTCGGAGCAAACACATCCGCCCGAAACAATCCGATGAGCGCAACTGTCGCCAGCATCGCGGCGATGGCCCCGCCTGCAATACGTCTCGGCGCCCGCCACACCACTCGTTTACGGGACAGGGCAGGGCGATTTTGCCGAGCGCCAGCGGGCTCGGCGCCAGCGGGCGTCGTATGCTGCGCTGCCGCTTGCAGCACAGCCTCTACGGCCTCCGGATCGGGCCTCGCAGACCGGATTGCGGATCGCGCATCCAGCCAATCCTTCATTTCGCGCAGGGAAGCGGCCTCTTCAGTGCTCCCGGAGCCGGAATCCGAGGGCGTCCCCGAACCCTCGTACAGTTCGAGAAGCCTGGCGTTTTTCTTATCCATACCGGTTCGTTGTATCAAGTGGTTCGTATTCCTTCGGCCTCCTCGCCGAGTTCTATCCGTATCATCTTTTGCAGGTTGAGAAGCGCATAGCGCATCCGCCCCAGCGCCGTATTGATAGACACATTCGTAAGCTCCGCAATCTCCCGGAATGTCATGCCAGTTTCGTGACGAAGCAGCAGTACCTCGCGCTGTTCGCCCGGCAACCGTTCGATGCATTGCTCCATAATGTCAATCCGGTGGCGCAGGTCCACCTGTTTGTCGGCAGGCGCCGGTTCGCCCGGCAAGCGGTCCCAAAAAGAGCCGTCCTGCGCATCGTTCGTTTCCACATCGGTCCATTTTTTTCGCTCGCGCATGTGGTCGAAGACCGCATTGCGGGCAATGCGCATCACCCAGGCCAGCCATTTGCCCTGCGATGCATACGATCCGCGTTCCTTTTTCATCGCGCGGATAGCGCGAAAGAAGGTTTCCTGAAACAGGTCGTTCGCTATGTCCCGATTACGCACCATGCCCATCACATAGCCGAATATGCGCTCCTGATGCCGTTCCACCAGCTGGCGGAAGGCCTCCTGATCGTCTTCTTCAATGTATGCGACCGCAAGGGCCTCATCCGTACGATGCATTTGGAATGACGGAACGGACGGGATGCAGAAAAATTATCCTGTTCCTGCCGCGCAATCCTTCTTACAGAGAACCAATTCCTATGCAAGAACGGGGCAAGGGCGGAATTATTGTTTCACAGACAAATTGGTTTTATTTGAAACCATTCGCCGCCGGGAAAGATCGATCCGGGCAGGCTTAAGGAACCATTCGGGTATCAGTTTCATATGCCAAAGGCCACCACAGAGGCGCCTTTCCCTTCGAAAACGCCCCGCAACATGCCGTGCGCAGCGGCATCATCGATCCCTTGTACCCCCTTTACTTCCTTGTTTGATTCCCGCCGCGCGCAATGACGTACTCGCTTTCCTGGTTTCTGCGCCCTTTCACCATCCTGGGGAGGTACTCGCTACTGATCTTTCATGCGTTCGTATCGCTGGACGATTTTCGCACGTACCGAAAGAACACCTTCAACCAGATGATGCGCATCGGCGTGGAATCGATCCCGATCGTTGCGCTGGCCGCCGCGTTTTCCGGCGCCGTCACCACGGTACAAGTGTCTTACCAACTCGTTTCGGTCTTTCTGCCCGCCACCGTCATCGGGTCGGTCGTGGCGCCCTCCATGATTCTGGAACTCGGGCCGGTAGTGACGGGATTCATTCTGGCAGGGCGCGTCGGTGCGCGTATTGCCGCCGAACTGGGAACCATGCGCGTCACGGAACAGATCGACGCACTCGAGGCAATGGGTCTCAACTCGACAAGCTATCTGATCGCGCCCCGGATCCTGGCGGGCATCATCATGTTTCCGATGCTCTATGTGGCGGCCTGCGCCATCGGGATCGGGGGTGGTATCGCCGTAGCCAACCTCGGCGGTTACCTGACCACGCAGGAGTTCGTACAGGGCGCCCAGGATTTCTTTCGTCCATTTGATCCGTACTTTGGCCTGAGCAAGGCATTCGTTTTCGGGTTTATCATTACCTCGGTATCCTGTTATATGGGGTATTTTACGGCCGGCGGCGCCGAGGGCGTAGGTAAAAGCACGACGCAAGCGGCCGTGATGAGTTGCGTTTTTATTCTTATTGCGGACCTCGTCCTCGCCGTCACGCTGCTGTAAAGGCCTTCCCGCACATGATCCGGCTCGAAAATATCACCAAGCAGTTCAACAACACGGTCGTGCTTCGCGACGTTTCCCTCGACATTCCCGAGGGGGAAACGCTGGCGGTCATCGGGCGGTCGGGTTCCGGGAAAAGCGTACTCATCAAACATGCGGTAGGCCTCCTCACGCCCGACAAGGGGCGCGTGTTTGTGGACGGCGCCAATATCCATGAGGTATCGTACAAGGAGTTGCGGCGTATCCGGCGCAAGTTCGGCGTGCTGTTTCAGGGGGGAGCGCTGTTCGATTCGATGTCCGCTTTCGAGAACGTTGCTTTTCCGCTGCGCACCTTCACGGGAGAGTCCGACGAGGCTATCCGGAGCCGCGTAGAAACGTGCCTCGAAATGGTGCAATTGCCCGACATCGGTAAAAAAATGCCGTCCGAACTGTCCGGAGGCATGCAAAAGCGCGTAGCGCTGGCCCGGGCCATTGCACTGGAACCCAAGTATATCATATACGATGAACCGACGAGCGGCCTCGACCCTGCAACGTCCAACCATATCGACGAGCTCATCCTGTCGCTGAACGAAAAGTTGCGCGTAACCAGTATCGTGATAACGCACGACATGCATTCGGTGCTTGCCATTGCAGACCGGGTCGCTTTTATCCATGAGGCCCGGATCGCCTGGACCGGCACCGTAAACGATATCCACCGAACCGATCACGAATCCCTGCTCGATTTCGTCCGGGCCAACGAATACGTGATTGGCGAACAGACTTCCGCATCGGAAGTATCCCTGCATCCCTAACGAATATCCATCCCTGTGAAGCACTCCAAAGAACTGATTGTCGGTCTGAGCCTCGCCGCTGCGGTGGTTGTTTTCGCATTGGGCATCCGTTTCCTGCAGGATGTGCCGCTTTTCCGCAGCACGTACGTACTCTACACCCATTTCGAATCGGCCGGCGGACTTTCGGGAGGCAGCCCCATACGCATCAATGGAGTCGATGTGGGCGCGGTGGAAAATGTCCGGCTGGACACGGACAATCGGGTGCGCGTCCGGCTGCACCTCGACGATAATGTCCATATCCCGGAGGGTTCCCATGCCGAGATCGGCGGCATTGCCGCCCTGGGCAGCAATTATGTGGTTGTTTTTCCCGGCCCTCCGGGCAACCCGCCGATCCCCGGCGACGGCTACATCGAAGGCATCAGCTCGCCGGACGCCTTTGAAGCGGTGACGGAACGAAGCGTCCGCCTTACCGAAAATGTCGAAGAAGCCCTGGCGAGCGCAAACGTCCTTCTCGAAGATACCGGCCTCCTGATCGGGGAAACCGGCGCCGATATCCGCCCGACGCTCCGGGCTTTGCGCGAAGTCACGGACGCCCTGGCGCAGACGCTGCGCGAGGAACAGCAATCCGTAAAAGAGATCATCAGCAACGTCGAAATCGTTTCGGAGGACCTTGCCAGAATCTCGGGGACCAGTGCAGACACACTGGCTCAAACGCTGCACCGCCTCGACCAGATAACGATGTATCTCGAAGGCTCCCTGAAAACGCTGGAAGGCGCCACGCAAAATCTGGACGAGATCCTGGAAAAGATCAATAACGGCGAGGGTACGATCGCCCGGTTGCTGAACGATCCGACCTTGTACATACAAATGGGCTCCACGCTCGGGGCGCTCGACGCCCTGCTGCAAGACCTGCAGGATAATCCCCGCAAGTACTTGCGACACATGGACATCGTGGACGTTTTTTAGCGGAAGGCGTACCAAAAAGGCAAGATTCTTTTCCGCAATATTTTTCCGCGCCGGCGGCGCCGTTTCTGTTTTTGGCGCAGCACCACGATATATCTTCGTATTTATCCAATGCTGATTGAATACATCCGGCGTCACCTCCCACCTCTTCCTGCGCCGCTCCGCACGAAGTTTGAACTTCCTCGCCAGGAGCAAGGCCGCGTGCTGTGGTTTGTACTGCTTCTGCTGCGCAGCGTACCGCCGTTGCTCCTCGCCGCGTTCATATTCAGTTTCTGGTGGGATGTGCCGATTGGCGATCGCACGTACTTCGGCATAACGTACCACTTCGAAAACCTCCTCCGCATCATCTCCGTGAGCGGATTGATCGGGTACCTCACGAACTGGCTGGCCATTACCATGCTGTTCCACCCGAGGCGGAGGCGGCCCTTGCTGGGCCAGGGCCTCATTCCCGCTCAGCGGGACCGCGTGATATACCGACTGGCGAAAACCGTCTCCGAAGAACTCATCAACGAAGAAATTATCAAGGAAAAGATCGAGGCGTCAGGGCTACTCCGGAAATACCGGGAAATGGCCTTCGCTGTAACGCGCAACATCATCGAGGACCCCGAGTTTCGCCACGAACTGAAGACCTTTGCGGCCCGCTACCTCAACGAGGCGCTTTCCTCCCCGGAAGTACGCGATCGGATCGTAACCTTCGTGGAAGACAAACTCCGACTCCTGGCCGGAGGAGGCGTCGCGGGTCTTGCGCTGCGCAGCTGGCGTTTCTGGAATCGGGATGATTTCCGGCAGCGGCTGGAAGAAATAGTCCAGGAAATTCCCGCCTCGATGGATACGATCCTGGACGAACTGGACCCCGTACTTGACCAACTTCCGGACAAAATCGAGGCGCGTGCCGAGGACATCGAAAACTGGTCTGCGCTCATCGTACTTGGATTCGTCGAACGACTCGACGTCTACGGCATCGTCGTGTCGAACATGCAGAAGTACAATGAAGACAAACTGGAGGCGCTCATTCTGAACGCTTCCAACGAACAACTCCGGTACATCAAATATCTCGGGGGCGTGCTCGGCACCGTGGGCGGTCTGGTAATCTGGGAACCGTTCACGAGCCTGATATTGTTCGTGGCCGGAGGAGGCTCCCTGTATGCCCTGGACAGCCTGCTACTGGGTCTGGCCCGTCGGCGCACCGGAAAGGGATTCGACGGAAACGCCCCGAACGGTCCGGGGCAAGACGGGACGAGCGGCGACCTTGCTGCGTGACGCAAGGGATCGAACAGGCACCCGGGCATACGGAGCGCTTTCTTCGAAATTCAGAAGCGTTTCGAGCGTGTCCTGCATAGTGTCCTGCTCCATGAGCGCCGTACGCAGCAAGCCGGCGTTCCGGAATCCCTTGAAATACCCTCCGTAATGCCGCCGCATCTCAAGCACTCCCTTCCTCTCGCCCAGCCATTCGCATTTCAACGCAAGATGCTCGGCCACCACGGCGAGGCGCTCCTCCCAACTGGGCGGATCCATCTTCTCGCCCGTTTCCAGCCAGGCCTTCGTTTCCCGGAAAATCCACGGGTTGCCGATCGCGCCCCGTCCGACCATCACGGCGTCCACGCCCGTCTCGGCGAACATGTCCCGTATTTTGACCGGATCGGTGGCGTCTCCGTTGCCGATGAGCGGAATGTCCCGGACGCCCTCTTCCCGGATGCGGCGCAGCCATTCCCAGCGGGCCTCGCCCCGGTACATCTGACTGCGCGTCCGGGCATGTACGGCCAGCGCAGCAATGCCCGCTTCCTCCAGCATGCGCGCCACTTCTACGATCCGGATAGAGTCGTCATTCCAGCCCAGGCGCGTCTTGACCGTCACAGGCCGCGTGGCGCGCCCGATCACCACTTCGGTGATCTCCAGCATCTTGGGCAGATTGCGCAAAATGCCGGCCCCGCCGTCCTTGCATACCACCTTGCGGACCGGACACCCGAAATTGATATCGATCAGGTCCGGATTGGCCCGGTCCACGACAGATACCGCTTCCCGCACCTGTTCGACATTGCCGCCGAACAACTGTATGCCGACCGGTCGCTCCTCTTCATAGATATCCAGCTTTTGCAGGGAATCTTTTGCGTCGTAGACCAATCCTCCACTGGAGATGAACTCGGTGTAGAGCAAATCGGCCCCGTACCGCTTGCACAGGATGCGAAACGGCGGATCGCTCACATCCTCCATAGGCGCGAGAAACAGGGGATACCTGCCGAATTCGAGAGAACCGATGCGCATGGTCAGGCGGAAAAAGGAAACGAAGCAGGCCGCGGCGCAAAAAATCAGGCCGCAGCCAAAGATTTTCTCGCAAAAACGTAACCGGAGCGCATGCGTTCCCGTAGAATACGCGTAAGGCCGGATTTTCGTTCAGGAAAAAGCCGGGGAAACCTGCTGGACCCCTGCCGGAAAGCCGTCTGCCGAAACAGCCCTTTGAAATTTCTATCCTTCGACGCCATGCATACCCCAGCGCGCCGTCCGCTCCCTCTTGCAGCCTCTGCGCCCCTTGCGCTCGCCGCAACCTTTTTCCTTGCCGGATGCGGCCCGAATCTCTTCGAACGCGCCGGGAATTTCGGGTCCCTGGGGTGCTTCGGAATCATTGTCGTCATCCTCGACATCATAGCGCTGGTCGAATTGATCGGCAGCTCGAAATCCGTCGGCAACAAAGTGGGCTGGGCCCTCGTTATTATTTTCTTTCCGGTGCTGGGCTGTGTCTTGTATTATTTCCTCGGACGGTCGTAGGCATCTGATCCGACGCCTCCCCCCTTACGAAGACATATGAACCCGGACCTTTCGCCTGCCACGCCGCCTTTCGCAGCGATCGTATTCGATATGGACGGCGTGGTCATCGACTCCGAGCCGATACACGACCGCTCGCACCGGATTATTTTCGGCCTGCACGATTTGCCCGTCCCGGCCGAGGCCTACCCTTCCTTCAAGGGCATCCCCGAACGCAAACTGTTCGAACGGGTCGTGTCCGAATTCGGATCGGACGCACACGATGTGGACACGCTCACCGTATCGAAGGAAGAAACCTTCCTGAGTCTCATGCCCGATATGCGCCTCATTCCGGGCGTACCGGATTTCATACGCCGGGCAAAAGCGCAAGCGCGTTTGGCGTTGACCACATCCGCAACAAGCAGATATCAGCGCTTTGCCTTCGACCGGTTCGATCTGGACCGTTTTTTCGAGGTGATCGTCACGGCGGAGGATATACGCCGCCACAAACCCGATCCCGAACCTTATCGGGAAACCGCAAAACGCCTCGGTCTGGCGCCGGAGACGTGCCTCGTTATCGAGGACTCGGTGAACGGAGTGCGGTCGGCGCACCGGGCAGGGTGTCATGTGGCGGGAATAACCACATCATTCGCCGCCGGCGAACTCAAAGAGGCCGGCGCGCACATTGTGGTGGATACGTTCGGAGACCTGGCGGAATGGCTCGGCATGGGAAAAAACGGCGCGCCGCGCACCGCCGGCTGACATAACCCGGACGATTCCCTTCCCGGTCTCCTATTCCAGGCCGCGGTCGGCAAGATACGCAGCGCCGCGCCCCTTGATGTTCTCGTCCCAGTACTGCATCCATTCGGGGCCTTCTTCGGCGAGGCGTTCCCAATCGACCTCCATGGGTTGGATATCTACCCCGGTCATCCATTCCGGGAGTTCCCCATCCGGGATGGTGTTCCGAACCGGAATGCGATAGAACCGGTGCGCCTGATCGACAAGGGCGCTATCGGAGGTTACGAACTCATAGAATGCCCGTGCAAGCTCCGGATGGGGGGCGCCGGCGACAAGCGCAATGCCGTCCGTAAGGACCGGCGTTCCGGAAGAAGGCACTATATAGCCGAAAGGATACCCGTTATCCTGCGCCTGGATGTACGTATCCGGCATATTCCACAGCGTCACATCGCCTTCTTCGCGGGCCAATTTGAGATAAAGCTGCGTCGGATCGGCAGTATAGGTCTCCACGTTGCGGTCCAGACGGGCCAGCCATGCGTACCCCTCCTCCACGGTAGGCTGCCGGAGAATCATCGCTCCCCAAATGGTCCGCATGGTGCTGGAAGCCAGAGGATACCGGATGATCACCCGGTCGCGCCACTGCTCCTGAAGCATTTCATCCCAGTCCTGCGGAGGCGCTTCGCCCGTCAGTGAAAGGGAGCGGGTATTGTACGTGATCACCTCAGGGGTCAGAAAAGTGCCGTACCACGTGTCCCCGGCCCCGGATGCATGCGCGGGCGCTTCTTCGGCCCAGGATGGCGCATACGGATCGAGCAGGTCCTCCCGGGCCGCCCGATCGAACGCCATGCCGGCGCCGCCCCACCAGATGCTTGCCTGCGGATTCTGTCGTTCGGTCCGGATCCGGTCGTACGCATCCTGCCCCCCCATGTCTATCCATGCGATATCCACATCGGGATAACGGGCTTCGAACAATTCCTCATAGGCGCCAAGCATTTCCTTGCCGTGCGGCGAGTATACCAGCACGCGGGCACGCTCGTCTCCGGGGGAGCACCCGGCAAGCCACAAGAGCGCCGGAAGCAGAAGCAGCGTATGCCGAAAAACGTGAAGAGTCTTCATAACATTCATGGCAAAGGAGTAAATCAATGTTCCACGAGACGCAATCCTGCGAATTTCAACATCACTTTTTTCCGACCCGCTTCCCGAAAGGCGATAACAGCTCTTGCTTTGTCCCCGTGACCTTCCACGGAAAGCACTTCTCCTTCGCCAAAGTGCGGATGATTCACATGGCGCCCCGGAGCAATGGCGCCCTCGCCCTCGTCGTAGACCACCGTGCGACCGCTTTCCTTTCGGGCGGGCGCGGCCAGATTCTGCCGGTAATAATGCGGAGCCATCCGGTCGTACGACGGACCTCCGGAGAAGCTGGAAACCACCTCGGGATCCGGCTGAAAACGCCCCGGGTCCTGCCGGGCAGGCTCTCCGGCTTCGGTGCGTACGACGCTCCCGTCGATCTCGTCCAGGAAACGGCTGCGCACGCTCGGCGACGAACTGCCGAAGCGAAAACGGGTCCGGGCCCAGGAAAGATGTAACCGTTCCGCAGCACGCGTAGCCCCTACATAGAAAAGGCGCCGCTCCTCCTCTATGGCGGCTGCTTCCCCGATGGCCATGGATACAGGAAAGAGGCCTTCCTCCAGTCCGGTAACGAACACTACAGAAAATTCAAGCCCCTTGGAGGCATGCAGCGTCATAAGCGTTACGCGCGACTCGCTGTCCATATCGTCGAGATCCGTCCGGAGCGCCGCCTCCTGCAGAAATGTGCTGAGCGTATGTTCGCCGGGGTCTTCCGCGGTATATTCCGCGATAGCCCCGATCAATTCCTGAACATTTTCCCAGCGCATGAGATTTTCGGGCGTCTGATCCTGGTTAAGATTTTTGATCATGCCCGTTTTCTCTACGACGGAACGTGCAATATCCTCTGCCGGAACACCCTTTTCGACCTCTTCCATGCGCCCGCGCATCATCTCCCGGAACGCAACGACGGCGCGCCCGGCCTGCGGCCCGAGCCCCACGGACTCAACCTGCTCGATCGCCTCCCAGACCGTCCCGTGGCGCTCCTCCGCAAAAGCAATGAGCCGTCCGAGCGTCCTGTCCCCGATGCCTCGCGTCGGGTAATTGATAATGCGGCGCAAACTCGCCAGGTCTCCGGGATTGACCAGCAGGCGCAGATATGCGAGAATGTCCTTCACTTCCTTTCGCTGGTAGAAAGACAGCCCGCCTATAATGCGATACGGAACGCCCCCGCGGCGCAGCGCATCCTCGATCGAGCGGCTTTGCGCATTGGTCCGGTAGAGTATCGAAAAATGCTCGTAGCCGTATCCGAACCGGGCCTGCAGGCTTCGGATCGCCCGCTCGATTTTCTGCGCCTCGTCCCGCTCCGACAGCGCCTCCATGAGCACAACAGGGTCCCCTTCGGCGTTTTCTGTCCACAGTTTCTTTTCGAGGCGATCCCGATTGTGTTCAATAATGGAATCGGCCAATTGCAGGATGCGCCCTGTAGAACGGTAATTCTGTTCCAGCCGTACGGTAACGGCTTCCGGATAATCGCGGCGAAAAGAAAGAATGTTTGCAATGTCGGCGCCCCGAAAAGCATAGATGCTCTGGGAATCGTCGCCCACGACGCAAATGTTCTTGCGCCGACCGGCAAGCAACTTCGCCAGCATGTACTGGGCGCGATTCGTGTCCTGGTATTCGTCGATGTGCAGGTATGTCCAGCGCTCCCGGTATTTTTCGAGTACATCCGGACACTGTTCGAACAGGGTGATCGGTTTCAGGAGCAAGTCGTCGAAGTCCATGGCGTTCGCAGTACGAAGCGCCTGTTCATAGGGGCCGTAGAGCTGCGCCGCTACCTGCTGCAACGGCCCGAAAGCGGAACGCTCGTATTCGGCCGGGGACATCATTCGATTCTTCGCACCGGACAGTAGATGCCGGACGCTGCGTGGGCTATGCTGCTTCGCGTCCATCCGGAAACGCTCCATCAACTGGCGCAGAATCCGCTCCGAATCGTCTGTGTCGTAAATGCTGAAATCCCGCGCATAGCCGATCCGCTCTCCTTCCACACGCATGAGGCGGGCAAAGATCGAATGAAACGTGCCCATCCACAAATCGCGAGAGGCATCGCCCGCCAGACGATCAATACGGGCGCGCATTTCGCGGGCCGCTTTATTCGTGAACGTCAGCGCAAGAATCTGCCAGGGTCTGGCGCGTTCCGTCGCAAGCAAATACGCAATCCGGTGCATGAGCATCCGGGTCTTGCCGGAACCCGGGCCGGCCACGACAAGCACAGGCCCCTCGGTCGCCCGCACCGCTTCCTGTTGCGAAACGTTCAGGCCGCCCAGAATAGCCTCAGCAGCCTCCCCGTTGGAAACGGATGGTCCGGAAGGAGCAGGCGAACTGGAGGAATCGGGAAAAAGCATACGATACAAGAAAAAACCGGCGACGCGGGAAGAAATGCGGTGATCGGCTACGAAGCGGATTCTTCCAGGTCCGCCAGCCGCACAAAGAACCGGCGGCGATCCATGGCCACAACGCGCACGTTACTTCCGGCCGCAATGAAGTCCCCCTCCGTAGCCACTTCGATGCGTTCTCCGTCGATGCGGGCTACGCCGGTCGGGCGCAAGGGCGTTACCGCCACCCCGGTCTTGCCGAGATACTTTGCCCGGCGCTCACTTTCCCGGTCTTCCCCGGGCCGATCTCCTGTAATCGTCGTACCCAGTATAAATCGATCCCAGGCTCCCGATGTCCACATCCAGTAGAACAGGCCGCCCCCCGCTATCGCCGTGCCCACAATGACATAAATTCCGCCAAGCAACCCGGATTCCGTGAAGGTATAGCCGATCCCGAAGAGAATGACGATGAAACCGAAAATGCCCACCACATTGAAACCGGGCACGAGATAGACTTCCACGGCAATCAGACCGAGACCCACCAGAATGAGCGCTATGGGAAGAAAAAAATCCATAAAATAACCAGGAGGCTTACCGGAGAAAAAAGGTCATGTGGCGGGAGGCGCCGCGCGTACTACTACGCGGCTGCCGCGCACCCGGATTATTTCCACCTTTGTTCCGGGCGAAACAAACTCCCCGCGCGTCACCACATCGATGCGTTCTCCTCCGATGTCCGCCATGCCTGCGGGACGCAACGGGGTCAGGGAAACACCTGTCTGGCCGACCAACTCTTCCATGGTTTCGGACGAAACGTAGCCGGATGCGCTGGCGAGTTCCGGCGCCAGCACCAATTGGCCGAACCGCTCCGATTTGGGAAGATATTTACTGAGGGAGAACATAAGAACGATCAGCAGGACCAGTGTGGCCGCCATCGTACCCACCGCGGGCGCCAGCGCGGCAAAAGGCGGAAACGAAAGCCCGACATTACCGACCAGGGCCGCAAAAAGCGAACCGCCCACAAGCACCAGCCCACCGATGCCCGCGACCCCAAAACCCGGGATCACGAATATCTCGGCAAGCAGGAGCAACACCCCGATGCCGAAAAGCACGATTTCCCAACTCTGGACGAGGCCGATCATGTAGTGCGGCGCAAAAAACATGGTGGCGCCGACCGCAGCGATAGCCCCGGGAAAGCCGACGCCGGGCGTTTGCAATTCAAAGTACAGTCCCCCCATCATCATCAGCATGAGCAGGGACTGCAGGACCGGCGAACTGAGAAACCGCAGCGCCCGTTCCAGGGTCGAGGCGCGGTGCGCTACCGAAGCGGTCGGGGCCAGGCCGGCTTGTTCCACTACCGCATCCATATCGGAAAGAATGGCGTCCGCAACACCCAGCCGAAGCGCTTCCTCGGAAGAAAGCGTCAACACGCTGCCGGCTTCAGATATTCCCTCGATTTCCAGTTCTTCATCCACCATGGCTTCCGCAATGCGCGGATCGCGCCCATTGGCCTCCGCAGTGGCCCGCATCAATCCCCGCATGTAGCTCTGGTACTTGTCCGGCGCCGCTTCTCCCGAACCGCCCTCCACCACCGTGGCCGCCCCGATGGAGGCGCCCGGAACCATCACGATCCGGTCGCTGGCGTAGGATATGAGCGCACCGGCGGAGGCGGCGTTCTTGTCGATAAACGCGACCGTGACCGACTCGATATCCAGAATGGTTTTGCGAATCTTGTCGGCAGCGTCCACCAGCCCGCCGAACGTATCCACGTGAAAGACGATCAGCGATGCGCCGGCCGCTTCCGCATCGCCGGCGGCTCGCTCCACGTAGCGGGCCAGCACATTGTCGATAGGCCCCTGGATCGGAACAATATACACAGGACCGTCGGCCAGCGGCGCTTCGAACAGCGCGTCCGGAGAGGACGACGAGGAAGCCTCTTGCGACTGAGCGGGCGCGGAAAAAAACAGGCCGAACAGCAAACCTGCCGGGATAAGAAACAAAACGAAGCGCCTTGCAAGGCTATTCATGGCGGCGCACAATCATGGAAAAAGGTACCTGACTGTCATACGGGAATTCCTTGTAATAAGATTCACTCCAGGTCGGCTTACCGCAAGACCGTATCGTCCCGTTCGAACGGCGTCCCGGCAGGTTTCAGGCCGTACTTTGCGAAGGCTTCGTCGAGTTCCGGCATAAACCGGGATCGAATCCGGCGGGTCAGATACTGAATCTTGCTTGCCTTGCCGAATATGTATTTCCGGAACGGATGCATGTAGATGCGCACATGATCGCGCCCCAGCGGAGTTACTTCCATATACACAGTAATCCTGTACAGACCCCACCGGCGCAATACACGCTCCTGCGTTGCAATGGCGTGGGGCAGACCGGTAGCCGTCGTGTCCCACCCCGCTTCGTTCAGGGCGGCAACGATCCGTTCGGGGACGGGCATTGCCCCGATATCCTCATCCGGCGCCATGCCGGACGGCTCGCCCGACGGGCTCGCTTCTCCGGAAACGGCAACCGCAAGAAGCGTATCCGGGGACGGCATATCGTAATCCCGGTAAAGAGGAGCAAGGGATGGGGCGCACGCCGAAAGAAAAAGAGAGGCGCCGAGAAGCGCCGCCGGTGCGCATAATCGTTTCATGATCCCTCGGCTTGCGGGGCAAGGATA
>LXNI01000084.1_pt1 | contig 109107 bp, 102 predicted proteins | sample 809091 | NCBI WGS metagenome assembly LXNI01 (sample SAMN04870527, study PRJNA318959) | sponge metagenome | biome: 01000161; feature: marine sponge reef; material: water | host: Sarcotragus foetidus | place: Greece: Milos, Mediterranean Sea | collected 2013-05-29 | depth 5-7 m | reverse complement strand
ACGTAACCGCGTCGCTTCGCTCCGGGGTGGCTACTTTGCCTGAGATTCAGTGGCTACTTTGGGTGAGACTGGCCGGCTACTTTGGGTGAGATTCACCGGCTACATTGGTGAGATTGGGCACCCGCCAGACCATTCGCCCCGTGCAAGCCGTCGCAACTCACTACGCTCCGCCCCACTCAGCTTGATCTCCACCGATCGCCACATCGGAGTGCCCCCGAATCGATCCTCCCGGAATTGTACGAATTGCGAGAAGGGACACTAGCGGGTGAGTTGTGCGGTACGCAATTGACGGGCGCGGTCGAGGATCTTGTCTTCGAGGCTGACCGCGGTGTCGGGGCTCGTGGCGCGGTACTCCCAGAGGTCGTCCTCGCCGCGTTCCTGGCGAAACACCGAGACTTGCACGCCGTCCGAGCGCAACATCCTGCCCAGGATGTAGACGGTCATCTTGAAACGCTCGTCGGGGCTCTCGGGCGGAGCATACCAATCGGTAATGATCACGCCACCGAAGGGATCTGCGGAGAGCAGCGGCATGAACGAGATGGTGTCGAGGGTCGCACGCCAGAGGAAGGCGTTCACGCCAATGCCGCTGGCAGGCGCTTCGTCCTCGTCTCCGAAAAGCGTGATCCCACCGGAGCCGAAAATGCTGCCTCCGGCCTGCTCTGCCCGGCGCCAGCGGGGATCGGCAGTCGGCGGCGGAATATCCGTCTTAGCATTCTCACAAGCGGTCCCCGCCAGACCCAAAACGAAGACGCCAAGCATCCCCAAACCGATGTGCGAGCGCCTCATTCCAGCCTCCCCCGTTGAACCTAAACATGCCTCCGTCGGGAGTAAGCGTCACTACCGAGCACCCAACCCACCTCTTTGCTCATCGGACGGCATCACGCTCGCGCGTATCCTCGTAACCGGAGGGCAAGTAGCCGAAACGCTCCATTTGTTCGCGGTGACGCTCCACCACGCGGCGGACCTGCGCATCGTCCAGCACCTCCCGCCAGCCGCCCACCTTGCCGGCACGGAAGAAGCGGTCCTGCGACGGGGTGCGCTCGATAAAGCCGGCGCGGTCCTCCTGCGCGCGCAGTGAGCGGAAGGACGAGTGCCGCATCGCCCGCTCCAGGCGCTCTCGCGGCGGCTTGAGGCCCAGGAAGGCCGAAATGGCGCGGAAGGTCGGACCTGGCCGATGGCTCATATCTTCGTAACGCACGACGTGAAGCTCTGGATGCGGGTGGACGGTCCAACTTTCCACGTTAGTAGACCAGTCACTGTGGTGCTCAGGCACTTGGTCCGCGGTCGCGGGCGATTGAAAACCCCTTGTCTCCATGAGCGTGATAATGTCGTCCGTCGGCTGGCCCAGGTGGTGAGCGTAAGAGACGATCACGTCGAGCGGATTGCGCACGACATAGATCGCCGCAGCCGTGAGCGACTGGGTGATCATAGGCACGCCGTCGACCTCGACAAGAGCGTTATGGGTCTTGACCATGACGGTATCGCGCGCGCTCTCGGCGATGAGTGCGTGCACCCTCGGCCTAAGGCGTGCAAGGTCCTCCGCGCCCAGCGCCGCAGGCGGTCGGGGATCGAGGCGCCCGTACCAGTGCGCTTGGCCGTCGCCCGCCGTCAACTCGGACATCCGGTTGATGTCGAAGGGTGTGCGCGCGTTTCGCAGCAGGTTGTGCAAGAAGGCACGCAGCCACGTGTTGCCCGACTTGGGGTAGGAGGCGAGCCACAGAATCCCGCTCATGAGTCAGCGCAGGAAGACTGACGCTAGTTGCGCCAGCACCGCCCTCCCAGGCGGCCGCCGATACTCCGTCCGGCGAAACCTGAACGCAGCCAAGTCATCTTTCCTTCCCGCCTGGCGCCATAGCCCGGCGTGCGGCCCGCTGGAATCTGGCCAAAGAAAAGGGAGCGGCCGAAGCCGCTCCCCACGCTCTTGACGACAATACTCCAGACTAGAAGTTGAGCATCGTCCCCAGAAGGAACTGGGTGAAATCGTTCATACCCTTCTCGCCGGCGCCGATCTGCAACCCGAGATCGATTCCCGGTCCGAGATTGTAGTTGGTATTGAAGGCCACGATGCTGCTGTCGGTAAGCTCGTTGTCGCCGTACTGGACGCCCAGCATCATGGGACCATCGGTCCAGGACACGCCGACATCGGACTTCGAGGTCGAAACGCCGTTGATTTCCTGACCGTACACAGCACCGCCTATCGCGAACTGATCGACGCTGATCGAGGCCCCGTAGCGCAGGCCCGATGGGTCCTCACCGCCGCCCTCGTTCGTGTAACCCTCGTAGCCGACATTGGCGTTGAAGCTGCCGCCCATGACGTCGACCGAGTAGCTAAGCGCGAACGAGATCTGCTCCGAGTTCTGGCCCTCCTGGTCATTCACCATTCCGGCATACGAGTCCGTCGAATCCTCAGGCGCGTAGCTCGCGGCAAGGGAGATGCCGTTAAAGCCCGGCGAGAAGTAGAGCACCTTGAGCGCATCCTCGTTCATGATGTCGTTCGTCGTCCACATGCCGCCGATGCTGGCGAACCAGGGCGACTTGATACCGCCGACAGGCACGCTCGAGCCTGGCGCCCAGATATTCGTCTGCTGCGCGGCACCTTCGATTGCGCCGACGTGCAATGAGCCGAATGCGCCCCTGAAATAGACTTCTTGCTCATCGCTGTGCTCGTAGTCATTGGCGGTGAAACGAACCCTGACGCCCGAAGTAATGCCGTTGTCCAGCGTGGCCTCTGCCCGGAGCTGCATCTCCATGTTCTGGTTGATGCCGTGGCCGCGACTATTACTGACGTTGTCCTCATCATAGCCGATGGCGGCGATTGTGTAGTAGCCTCCAACCCCGATTTCCATCGGTACCATCATGTCTTGAGCCTGCGCGGTGGCGCCGACGAATCCGCCTGCAGCTACGAGCGCCGTTGTCGCCAGAAGAACTCGCTTCATACTTCGCGGTCGATAATCCGGAGATATTCCAATAGGTCGCTGGTATAATGGGATAATTATCGGTCACGCAGGGTCGCTCCAAAATCTCCGTAAGCGCTACGCAAGCAGGTAGAGTCCAAGCGGAGCGTACCAGTGCGTGCCTAGTCGTCCTGGTCGCCAAGTGCCTACAACGGTACGGTTCAGTTGCAGTGTCTGACGTGCGCGAGCAGGGTCGGCTGAGGGCATCGCATGGTGCGAGCGTGCGAGCGGTGAATCTTGCAGGTGGTCAAGGCTGGATCGGGTAGCCGGAACCAAGCACGGGGTGAACCGGCGGAGAAACGGGGTGGCGGAGCGGCCATTCGTGATATTTCTGCCACAGCGCGCGAGAAAAACAGTCGTTTGATCGAATTCTGTCACGATTCGAGTCGCGCCAGGAGCCTGATGGTGTACCATCCGGCTCGCAGTTGGAAGCGTTCGGTGAGATGCGCACCGCTGCATACCATGCATGGAACAGACAATCTCGCGAGGAGGAGGATAGAAGTATGAAGAAGTTGCTTCTCGGCACCACGGCCCTTGTTGCCGCCGGTGCTTTTGCCGTTGCCGCCCAGGCCGACGAGATGATGGCTGAGCCGGTATCGGTCGGCATCGCCGGCTATACGGTGGGGATTGTCGGCATCAATAGCACGGACATGGATGCCGACGGCAATCCCTTGCGTGGCGAGGAAGTCTTCCACATTTACGAGTTCGCCATTTCCGGTTCCACTACGCTGGACAACGGTATCACGGTGGGCGTCCACTCGCAGCTGGGCTCGTCGGGCAGTCCCTTTGACGAGCAGCACATCACGTTGAGCGGGTCTTTCGGATCGCTGAGGATCGGCAGAACCGAAAGCGCGGCCTTCAACGCTACGGTCAGTGCTCCGGGTGGCGGCGTCGGTTTCGTTGGCGTCAACTACCCTTGGTACAGCCCCGCGGCGGCGCCGGTTAACACCTTCAGCGGGCTCGGAGCGGAAGACGCGCAGAAGGTGGTCTACACCTCTCCGAATTTCAATGGCTTGACTATTGGAATGAGCTATGCACCGGAAGGCAGCGATGGCGGTGCTGGTGCCGGACGGACGACCAACGACATGGGCCACTTGTCAGAGCACACGGCTCTCGGTGTGAGCTATTCGACGGCTTTCATGGAAGGCGGCTCCTTGAACATCGGCATGGGCTACGAGATGGCCACCGGTGAAACCGGGCCAGACATGGAAGCCATGAAGCTCGGCGCATCGGTGAGCGTCGACCAGATCTCGTTCGGTGGCGGTATGTACGATGCAGGGCCCGACGGCGGGGACAGCTCCATGCAGTACGATGTCGGGGCCTCCTGGACCCAAGGTGCAACGCAGTTGGGCTTGCAGTATGCCGCCAATGATGCTGGTGGCACCGGCATGGCGGCCCTGCACCTGACCTATACCCTCGGGCCGGGCGTCCAAGTCGGAGGTCAGATCGCCGCGGGTTCGTCTGACGGGGCGGACGACGTGACCCAGGTCTTGCTTGGCACGGCGGTCTTCTTCTAAACGACCATCGTCAATCTGCGACGAAGGGGAGCACCCAGGTGCTCCCCTTTTTCTTGTGCGGACCATGACCAGCAGGGTGGAGTCGCGCGTCCTCCATTTGGTCCGGACGCGGCTGCCAGCTCAGCCCGCGCTTGAATCCAGCGCGTAGCCGGCCGAGCGGACGGTCCTGATCAGGTCCGGGCGCTGGTCCGCGTTGAGCGCCTGTCGGAGCCGGCGCACGTGCACGTCGACCGTCCGGCTCTCGACGAAGATGCCATGCCCCCAGACCGAATCGAGCAGCTGCTCGCGCGAGAACACCCGGCCCGGATGCTCCATCAGGTGGCGCAGCAGCCGGAACTCGGTCGGGCCGAGATGGACCGGCGCGTCCCCGCGCGTGACCCTGTGCGCGGCGAGGTCCATCTTGAGGTCGTCGTAGCGCAGCGTCTCGTCGCCGAGCGCCGGCCGCATGCGGCGCAGGATCGCGCGGATGCGGGCCAGAAGCTCGGCCGGGGAGAAGGGCTTGACCACGTAGTCGTCGGCGCCGCCGTCGAGGCCGCGCACCCTGTCCGCCTCCTCGCCCCGCGCCGTCAGCATGATGATGGGGAGCGGCCGCGCGTCCGCCCTGCGCCTGATCCTGCGGCAGACCTCGATGCCGGAAAGCGTCGGCAGCATCCAGTCGAGCACCATCAGGTCGGGGCGCCGCTCGTCGACCATGAGCAGCGCCTCTTCGCCGTCCACGGCCTCGCCCACCTCGAACCCGCCCTTCTCCAGGTTGTAGCGGAGCAGCGTGAGCAACGCTGCCTCGTCCTCGACGATCAGAATGTAGGGCTTCATGACGCCGCTGCCTCCGGTTCATCGTCGTCCTGGTGGAAGGACGTGACGTCGCCCTTGGGGCGTTCCTCTTCCACCGGCGTTCCGGTCACCACGTAGCTCACGATCTCGGCGATGTTGGTTGCGTGATCGCCGATCCTCTCGATGTTCTTGGCGATGAAGAGCAGGTGCGCGCAGGGCGTGATGCGGCGCGGATCCTCCATCATGTAGGTGAGGAGCTCGCGGAACAGGCTGTTGTAGGATTCGTCGACATCCTCGTCCCGCCGCCAGACCGCCATGGCGCGCTCCACGTCGCGGTCGCGAAAGGAATCCAGCACGTCCTTGATCATGCCCTGGGCGATGCCCGCCATGCGTGAGATCGCGTGGGTAAGCCGGATCGGATCGATATCCTGGATGGCGATGGAGCGCTTGGCGACGTTGGCGGCGTAGTCCCCCATGCGCTCCAGGTCGCTCGCCACCTTGAGCGAGGCGGTGATGACGCGAAGGTCCACCGCCACCGGCTGCCGCAGCGCCAGAATTCGCACGGCGAGCTGGTCGATTTCCGCCTCCAGCGCGTCTACCCGGCGATCCTCAGTGATGACGCGCGAGGCGAGGTCGTCGTCGCGGCGGACCAGTGCGACGATCGAATCGGCAAGCTGCTGCTCGACGATGCCGCCCATCTCGAGGATCGCGTTGTCCATGCGATCCAGCTCTTCGTCGTAGGCCTTGACCGTGTGCTCGGCAGCCATCGGTCGCTCTCCCTGTCCTCCGCCAGCGCCCTCGTCTAGCCGAAGCGCCCGGTGATGTAATCCTGCGTCCGTTGGTCGTGTGGATTGGTGAAAATCTGTTCGGTCGCCTCGAATTCCACCAGCTCGCCCAGGTGAAAGAACGCCGTGAATTGGGAGACGCGCGCGGCCTGCTGCATGTTGTGGGTGACGATGGCGATCGTGTAGTGCTCGCGCAACTCGTCGATCAGCTCCTCCACCTTCGCCGTGGCGATGGGGTCCAGCGCCGAGCATGGCTCGTCCATCAGGATCACCTCGGGGCTGATGGCGATGGCGCGCGCGATGCAGAGCCGCTGCTGCTGCCCGCCGGAGAGGCTGGTGCCCGGCTGCTGGAGCCGGTCGGAGACCTCATCGAAGAGTCCCGCACGGCGCAGGCTTTGCTCCACGATGTCGTCGAGCTCCCGGCCCTTGTTGGCGAGCCCGTGAATGCGCGGGCCGTAGGCCACGTTCTCGTAGATCGACTTGGGGAAGGGATTGGGCTTCTGGAACACCATGCCGACGCGGGCGCGCAGCTGCACCACGTCGATGTCGCGGCTGTATATGTCGCGGTCGTCCAGCGTGATGGAGCCGGTCACGCGGCAGATGTCGATGATGTCGTTCATGCGGTTGAGGCAGCGCAGGAACGTCGACTTGCCGCAGCCCGACGGGCCGATCAGCGCCGTCACCTTGTTCAGCGCCAGGTCGATGTCGACGTCGAAGAGCGCCTGCTTGTCGGCGTAGAAGACGTTGACGTCGCGGGCGCGCATCCTGATCGGCGCCTGCGCCTCGGCGCGATCGGCCACGGGTGCGGCAACTGCCGCGCCTGACTCGTCCATCATCAGCGAGACGATCCCGTCGGTGTCTTCCATCACGATACCACTCCTTGCCCGCTCACCAGCGGATCTCGAACCGGCGTCTCAGGTAGATCGCCACTCCGTTCATCAGGATCAGGAACGCCAGCAGCACCAGAATCGCCGCCGAGACCTTCTCGACGAAGCCCCGCTCCGGGCTGTCCGCCCAGAGGAAGATCTGCACCGGCAGCGCCGTCGCGGGATCGAAGGGGCCACCAGGAAGGTCGACGATGAAGGCGACCATCCCGATCATGAGCAGCGGCGCGGTCTCGCCCAGCGCGCGCGCCATGCCAATGATCGTCCCGGTGAGGATGCCGGGCGTCGCCAGCGGCAGCACGTGGTGGAAGACGACCTGGATCGGCGAAGCGCCGACGCCGTAGGCGCCCTCGCGGATGGAGGGCGGCACCGCCTTCAGCGCAGACCGGGCCGCAATGATGATCGTCGGCAGCGTCATCAGCGTGAGCGTGAGCCCGCCCACGATGGGCGCAGAGCGCGGCAGGTGGAACAGGTTGATGAAGACCGCAAGCCCCAGCAGCCCGAACACGATGGACGGCACCGCCGCGAGGTTGTTGATGTTGACCTCGATCAGGTCGGTGATCCTGTTCTTGGGTGCGAATTCCTCAAGGTAGATCGCCGCCGTCACGCCGATGGGGAAGGTCAGCACCAGCGTGACCAGCAGCATGTAGAACGAGCCCGCAATGGCGCCGCCGATGCCGGCGATCTCGGGCTCCCGCGAATCCGCGTTGACGAAGAACGCGCCGTTGAACCCGGTCTCGATGAAGCCCGAGGCATCCAGCGTGTCGATCCAGGTGATCTGCCGGTCGCTGAGGCGGCGTTCGTCCTCCGGCACGTCGCGGGGCGCGCTGCCCTTGATCAGCATGTCGACGTCGCTGGATGCGGTGAGCCAGACGCGCCGCGTGGTGCCGATGATCGAGGGATCGCCCACGACGAGCTCTCGCAGCTCGAAACGCGCGGCGGTGCTCACGAGCTTCAGCAGCTTGCGCCGCTCCTTCCGGGCCGTCACTTCGGGAAAGGCGGCGAAGACGGATTCGCGCAGGAGCTTGCCGTAGTCCGCCTTTCGCAGCTCCTCCGCGCCGGGCGCCTCGCCGACGCCGAGGACGTCCGGATCGAAGTCGATCTCGAGCGCGACCGACGTGCGCACGAAGGCCGGGTAGCCTTCGGCGATGACGCTGCCGATCAGGAGCGCGAGGAACGCCAGCGCCACGGCCACGGCGATGATGCCGTAGGCCTTGAAACGCCGCTCGGCGCGGTAACGACGGCGCAGCCTGCGCTTCGTCCACTCCGCATCCTGCCAGGCGCCGCCGGGCGCCGGTTCAGCGAGGTCAGTCATACTGCTCCCAGTACTTGCGCGAGATGTGGAGCGCGAAGATGTTGAGCGCGAGCGTCACCACGAAGAGCATCAGCCCGAGCGCGAAGGCGGCGAGCGTCTTGGCGCTGTCGAACTCCTGATCGCCCACCAGAAGCGTCACGATCTGCACCGTGACGGTAGTGACCGCGTCCAGCGGATTGGCCGTGAGATTGGCGGCGAGGCCGGCAGCCATGACCACGATCATGGTCTCGCCGATGGCGCGGCTCACCGCGAGCAGGCAGGCGGCGACGATGCCGGGCAGCGCCGCCGGCAGGATCACCCGCACCACCGTCTCCGACCTGGTGGCTCCCATGGCGAGCGAGCCCTCGCGCAACGAGTTGGGCACCGCGACGATGGCATCGTCGCTCAGCGACGAGATGAAGGGGATGATCATGATGCCCATGACGACGCCGGCGGCGAGCGCGCTCTCGGATGCCACGTCCAGGCCTATGGATTCGCCGAATCCCCTGACCGCTGGTGCCACCACCAGCGCTGCGAAGAAGCCGTATACCACGGTCGGCACGCCGGCCAGGATCTCCAGGATCGGCTTGGTTATGTTGCGGAACCGGGGGCTCGCGAACTCGGCCATGTAGATGGCGGCGAAGAGGCCGACCGGGAGTGCCACCAGCATCGCGATCAGCGTGATCATCAGCGTGCCGGTGAAGAGCGGGATGGCGCCGAACGCGCCGGTGCTCCCCACCTGATCGGCGCGGATGGCCGTCTGCGGGCTCCACTGCAGGCCAAACAGGAAGTCCCAGAACGGGATGATCGAGAAGAAGCGGATCGACTCGAACAGCACCGAGAGGACGATGCCGATGGTAGTTACGATGGCGACGCAGGAGGAAAGGATGAGCACGATGTTAACCACCCGCTCCACCTTGTTGCGCGCGCGCAAGCCGGGCGAGATGCGCCGCCACGCCCAGGCGAAGCCGGCCCCGCCGAGTGCTGCGCCGATCGCCAGCACCGCCGCGTGCGCCGTCGCCTTCATGCTGGCGTAGCGGTCCGCCGCCGCCTGCAATGCCGGGTCGACCTCGCGGCTCACCGCGTCGCCCGAGGCCAGATTGCGCACATCGTTGAGCAGCAGGCCGATCATCGCCTCCGTCTGCTCCGCCGCCACGGGGCCGAGATAGGAGAGCAGCAGCGCCTCCAGGATCGGCGCCTCGATGATCAGCCAGACGATGAGGACGATACCAGACGGGATGCCGCACCAGAGAGCCACGTACCAGCCGTGATAGCTCGGCATGGAGTGGAGCCGGCTGAGGTTGGTGCCGGCTGCGCGAAGCGCCCGCCTGCGGCCGAAATAGAGGCCGATGACCGCCAGCGCCAGGATCGCGATGAAGAGGATGGTGAGCTGCACGCCGTCGGCCGCCCCTGCACCTTGCGCCCGGTCGAGCGAACGCGAACCCGACCCTACGAACGGGCCGGTTCAGGGATACGTCAGTTTCGTTACGGTTTCGTGACGCTCGCCGGGGCCGCTTCGTCCAGCCCGCCCGGGGTCATATCGCCTGGCGCCTGTGGCGCCCCGGCCGGCAGCGCGTCTGCTGACGCCGGGACCGGCTGCAGATAGACGGTGAACGTGCTGCCTTCGCCGGGCGTGCTGTCGATGGTGAGCGCCCCCCGGTGCCTGTTGACGATGTGCTTGACGATGGCGAGCCCGAGGCCGGTGCCCCCCAGCTCGCGCGAGCGCGCCTTGTCCACGCGGTAGAAGCGCTCGGTGAGGCGCGGCAGGTGCTCGCGCGGAATGCCTGCGCCGCGGTCCCTGATGGAGACCGAGACCGCGCCGTCCTTGCCCGCAACCCATCCGGACGCCTGCGCGTCTGCAGCCCGGTGCGCCGTCACGCTGACCGTACCCTCGGCCTCGCCGTACTTGATCGCGTTATCGACGAGGTTGAGGAACACTTGGGTCAGCTCGTCGCCGTCGCCGAGCACGGCAGGCAGGTCCTCGTTGGCGTCGATGGCGACGGTGACGCCGCGCTCTTCCGCCCGCCATGCGAGCGTGTTGCGTACGTTGGCGAGCAGGGACGGGAGCGGCACGGCATCGGTCGGCGGCGTGTGTTCGTTCATCTCGATGCGTGAGAGCGAGAGCAGGTCTTCCACCAGGCGGGCCATGCGCTTTCCGTGCTGATCCATGATGGCGAGAAAGCGCTCGCGCGCCGCCGCGTCGTCGCGGGCCGAGCCTTGCAAGGTTTCGATGAACCCCATCAGCGTGGCCAGCGGAGTCCTGATCTCATGGCTGGCGTTGGCGACGAAGTCAGCCCGCATCTGATCGGTGCGGCGCACCGCCGTGAAGTCGACTAGGGCAAGCAGCACGGCGGCGCCGCCCTCGCGCGCCTCCGGCAGCGGCTCCACCCGCGCGGCGAAGGTCCGCTCGACCGGGGCCTGCAGCGTGAACTCGATGTCTTGCCCGCCGGCGCCCTCCAGGGTCTGCTCCACGGCCTCGATCAGTTGCGGGTTGCGCAGCGAGGCCGCGATGTCACGCCCGATCACCTCGCCTTCGAGGAGGGATGTCGCCGCACGATTGGCGCGCACGATCCTGCGGTCGGAATCCAGGAGGAGGAGAGGTTCGGGCAAAGCGTCGAGCGCGCGCTCCAACTCCGCCCGCTCGCTCGCGAGCTGCGCCCGGCCTTCGGCGCCAATGCGGGCCAGACGCTCCATCGATGCCGAAAGCTCGCGGGTGAGCAGCCCCGCCGGTACGGGATCGCGCTCCACTTCGCCCTCGCTTTCGGCCGCTGCCTCCACGTGGCGTGCGAGGGTGCCGACATCCGCGAGCATGAGGCCGACCACGACCGCCGCGAGCAGGCTGAGGCCGGCCCAGGCCAGCGCCGCCGCGACGGGCGGGGTCAGGCCGAGCGCGCCAAGCACCAGGAACGCGAGGCCGAGCGGCACCGCCGCCGCAAGGCTCAGGCGCGCCCAGCGGCGGAGCGGAACGTCGCACACCGCCATCGATCGGCTCTCCTCCGCGGTTTGGTTCCGAGCGCCCGAGTCTACCAAAGCGGGGCGTTCGCCGGCATGGCGAAACTGTGGCAGCTGCGGGCGCGCCGGCGCGAAACGGCGAAGGTTCCTTGTGCTACTGTCGCGCCATGCCCAACGACGCCGAGGCGCAAGCGACCGCAGCGCCGGCCGCCGCCCGCGGCGCCCGCCGGGCCCGGCCGCGTGCGCGCCGCGCCGAGCCGGCAACGCCGATGATGGCGCAGTATCTGGAAATCAAGGGCGCCCACCCCGACCACCTCCTGTTCTACCGGATGGGCGACTTCTACGAGCTCTTCTTCGACGACGCGCGGAAGGCTTCCGAGGCGCTCGATATCGCGCTCACCAAGCGGGGCCTCCACCAGGGCAACGAGATCCCGATGTGCGGCGTGCCGGTGGTGAGCGCCGATGGCTATCTCCAGCGGCTCATCCGCAAGGGCTTCCGGGTCGCGGTCTGCGAGCAGGTCGAAGATCCGGCCGAGGCGCGCAAGCGGGGCGCGAAGGCGGTCGTCCGCCGCGAGGTCGTCCGCCTCGTCACGCCGGGGACGCTGAGCGAGGACGCGCTGCTCGATGCGCGTTCCGCCAACTACCTCGCGGCGCTTGCCCAGGCCGAAGGCGCGCTGGCGCTGGCCTGGGCCGAGATGTCCACCGGCGAGTTCGCGGTCATGGGCGTCTCGGAGGCGTCTCTCCCCGCTGCGCTCGCGGGCCTGGACCCCGGCGAAATCCTGGTGCCCGAGCCGCTGCTCGAAGCGCCGGCGCTCTTCGAGCTCTTCGCCGAATGGAAGGAAGCGCTCACGCCCCAGCCGCGCTCGCTCTTCGACAGCGTCGCCGCAGGCCGCGCGCTCGCAGCCTTCTACGGCATCGCTTCCCTCGACGGTCTCGGCTCGTTCGGGCGCGCGGAGCTCGCCGCTGCCGGCGCCGTGCTCGGCTATCTCAAGCTCACGCAGAACGGCCAGCTACCCCGGCTTGCACGGCTGCGCGCGACGGAAACCGGCGCGGCGATGGCGATCGACGCCGCGACCCGGCGCAACCTGGAGCTCACGGCGACGCTGGAAGGCGCCGCCGCCGGCAGCCTGCTCGCGGTCATCGACCGGACCGTGACCGGCGCGGGCGCCCGGCTGCTCCGGGCGAGGCTGACCGCGCCGCTCACCGACCCCGACGCCATCGCCGCGCGCCTCGATGCCGTGGGCTTCCTGGTCGAGGCGGAAGGTGCGCGGGCCGGCCTCAGGGAGCGGCTGCGCCGTTGCCCCGACGTGGAGCGCGCGCTCTCGCGGCTCAGCCTCGGGCGGGGCGGACCGCGCGACCTTGCTGCGGTGCGTGACGCACTCGGCCAGATCCCGGCGATCCGCGATGCTCTCGGCACCGATGCCACCGGCGGGCTGCAGGCGCCGCCGCCGGCGCTCGCGGCCTCTCTCCAGGCGCTCGGCCATCACCAGACCCTGGTCGATCGCCTCACCAGCGCCCTTGTCGAGAGCCCACCGCCCGGCATCCGGGACGGCGGCGTCATCGCGCGCGGCTATGACGAGGCGCTCGACGAGGTGGTGGAGCTCCGCGATCACAGTCGGCGCCTGATCGGCGGGCTGGAGGCCCGCTACCGTAGCGAGGCCGGCGTGACCGCCCTCAAGGTGCGCCACAACAACGTGCTCGGCTACTACGTCGAGGTGCCGCCGCAGCGGGCCGAGGCGCTGGGCGAGGTCTTCATCCACCGCCAGACGCTCGCCAGCGCCGTCCGCTACACGACCGTGGAGCTGGGCGAGCTCGAGGCCAAGATCAACGGTGCAGCGGACAAGGCGCTCGCGCTCGAGCAGGCGCACTTCGAGGACCTCCGCGCCGATGTCGTCCGCCGGTCGGACGATATCGCGCGTGCCGCCGGCGCGCTGGCCGCGCTCGACGTGGCCCAGGGGCTCGCCCAGCTCGCCGTCGAGCGCCGCTACTGCCGGCCGGTCGTCGACTGCACGCTCGCGTTCGAGATCAAGGGCGGCCGGCACCCGGTGGTCGAGGCGATGGGCGCCGGTGGCGACACCCCCTTCGTCCCCAACGACTGCGACCTCGGCGATGAAGCCCGCATCTGGCTGGTTACCGGCCCCAACATGGCCGGCAAGAGCACCTTCCTGCGCCAGAATGCGCTGATCGCGGTGCTGGCCCAGATGGGCTCGTTCGTCCCCGCCAGGGAAGCCCGCATCGGCGTGGTGGACCGGCTCTTCTCCCGCGTCGGCGCGGCCGACGATCTCGCGCGCGGGCGCTCCACCTTCATGGTCGAGATGGTTGAGACCGCCGCCATTCTCAACCAGGCCGGCGAGCGTGCGCTGGTGATCCTCGACGAGATCGGGCGCGGCACCGCCACCTATGACGGCCTCTCCATCGCCTGGGCCGCAATCGAGCATCTGCACGGCGGCAACCGCTGCCGCGCGCTCTTCGCCACCCACTATCACGAGCTCACGGCGCTGGCCCAAAAGCTCGACCGCCTCGCCTGCCACACCATGCGGATCAAGGAATGGCAGGGCAAGGTCGTGTTCCTGCACGAGGTGGCGCGGGGTGCGGCCGACCGCTCCTACGGCATTCACGTGGCGCGCCTCGCAGGCTTGCCCGAGGCGGTGCTCGCCCGCGCCGAGGAGGTGCTGGCGCTGCTGGAACAGGGCGAGAAGGCCACCGCCGCCTCCCGGCTCGCGAACGATCTGCCTCTCTTTGCGGCCCGCCCGGCGGCGGCGCCCGCCCAGGCTGAACCTGCGCCTGATTCGCTCCGGGCCAGCCTTGCCGAGATCAACCCCGACGACCTCACTCCGCGCGATGCGCTGGAGCTGGTTTACGCGCTCCGCGCCAAGCTCGATGACGACCCCTCCCTGGACTGACCGGCGACCGCGCGGCGGTATAGGATCGGTGTCCTCGGAACGCCAGCAGGGTCACGCCAGCCGATGAAGCCGCCGCCGTTCGCATACGAATGCCCGCGCGACGTGGCCGAGGCCGTCGCCCTGCTCGGGGCGCACGGTGGCGACGCGCGCCCGCTCGCCGGAGGGCAGAGCCTGGTGCCGCTGCTCAACTTCCGCCTGGCGCGGCCCGCGGTCCTGGTCGATCTCAACCGCATCGAGGCGCTCGGCCGCATCGCGGCGACCGACGGCGCGCTCCGCATCGGCGCCATGGCCCGCCAGGCTGCGGTCGAGGCCGATGCCCGCGTGGCGCACGGCTGGCCGCTCCTGACCGAGGCCATCGGCCACATCGCGCATCCGCAGATCCGCAACCGCGGCACCATCGGCGGCAGCCTCGCGCACAACGATCCGGCCGCCGAGTTGCCGGCGGCGATGCTGGCCCTCGATGCCCAAATGATCGCGCAGGGACCAGAGGGGGAGCGCGCGATCGCGGCGCAGAACTTCTTCGCGGGCACGATGGAGACGGCGCTGGCACCAGACGAACTGCTCACCGAGATTCGCGTGCCGGCGCTGCCCGAGGGGACCGGCTGGGGCTTTCAGGAGGCCGCGCGCCGCCAGGGGGATTTCGCGCTCGTCGCGGTTGCGGTGTTGCTGCGGCCCGAGGGCGCCGGCGGTAACGACGCCCGCGTCGTCGTCACCGGGACGGGCGAGGGGCCTGCCCGGATTCCGCAAGCCGAGACGATACTTGCCAAGCGGGGCAGGGTCGCCGATGCGTGCGAGGCGGCGGGTGACGCTGCAGCCGAGGCCTCCGAGCCGGCGGACGACCCCCACGCGCCGGCCTGGTACCGGCAGAAGCTCGTGGCCGCGCTCACGCGGCGTGCCTGCCGCGAGGCGCTGGCCAGGATCGGGCGCTGAATGGCCGACCACCAACACAGCGTGCGCGTCACCATCAACGGCGAAGCCCACGAAGGGCAGGTCGAGCCGAGGCTCCTGCTCTCCGACTTCATCCGGCACGAAGCCGGGCTCACCGGCACCCACGTGGGCTGCGAGCACGGGGTCTGCGGCGCCTGCACCGTGCTGCTCGACGGCGCGCCGGTGCGCTCCTGCCTCATGTTCGCGGTGCAGGCGGACGGGGCCTCGGTCGAGACGGTGGAATCGCTCGCCGACGGCGACGCGCTCCACCCGCTGCAGGAGGCCTTCCGCCGCGAGCACGGGCTGCAATGCGGCTATTGCACGCCCGGCATCCTGATGACGCTCAAACCCTTCCTCCAGGCCAATCCGGCGCCGAGCGATGCAGAGATCCGCAAAGTGCTCTCGGGCAACCTCTGCCGTTGCACCGGCTACCAGCAGATCGTGGCGGCGGTGCGCCGGGCTGCGGCAATGGTGCGGGGCGAAGACCCGTGACCACGCGTCTGATCGGCGAGCCGGTCGCCCGTCGCGAGGATTCGCGTCTGCTCACCGGGCGCGCGCGCTTCATCGACGATATCAGCCTCCCCGACATGCTGCACGCTGCCGTGCTCCGCAGCCCCCACGCCAAGGCCCGCTTCACGCGCGTCGATGCGTCCGCCGCGCTCGCGCTCCCCGGCGTGCACGCGGTCATCAGCCACGACGACCTGGGGTGCGCCAATGCGCCCATGCCGCTCCTCAACGAGGATCCCGGCTTCATCCATCCGCGCACCCATCAGGCGCTCGCGCCCGGCCAGGTGCGCTTCGTGGGCGAAGCGGTGGCGCTGGTGGTCGCGGACAGCCGCTACCTTGCCGAGGACGCGCTCGACCTGATCGAGGTGGACTATGCGCCGGAAGCTGCGGCGGTCGATCTCGTGGCCGCGGCGGGGCCGGGCGCGCCGCTCGTCCACGACGACACCGAATCCAACGTCGCCTGCCGCACTGCCGACAGCAACGGCGATGTCGAGAGCGCCTTCGCCCAAGCCGATTTCGTACTGCGCGAGGAGCTTCGGCCCGAACGGGGCGCGGCTCAGCCGATGGAGACGCGGGGCGTGGTCGCCCGCTTTGACGAGAGCCTCGGCCAGCTCACGATCTGGGATACCACCCAGGCGCCCGTCGCGGCCCGGGGTGTGATTGCGGAGAAGCTCGGGCTGCCGGAGGCCGCCGTCACCGTGATCGCGCCGGACGTGGGCGGCGGCTTCGGCGTCAAGATCTACCTGGTCTATCCGGAGGAGCTGCTGGTCCCCTTCGCCGCCCGCCTGCTCGGCCGCCCGGTCAAGTGGATCGAGGATCGCCGCGAGCACTTCATCGGCTCCAACCACGAGCGCCTGATGGTGCACCGCATCGAGGTCGCGGCGACGAAGGACGGCCGCATCCTCGGCATCAGGGACCGCTTCCTCTACGACAGCGGCGCCTACTGTCCCTACGGCCCCATCAATGCCCAGTGCGCCCAGGCCATCCTGCCCGGCCCCTACAGGATCCCGGCGGTGCACACGGAGTACGAGGCCGTCTACACCAACACGCCGGTCGTGAGCCCCTACCGCGGCGCCGGTCAGCCGCACGGCAACTTCGTCATGGAAGCCGCGATGAACCACGTGGCCCGTGCGTTGGGCCTCGATGCGGCCGAGATCAGGCGGCGCAACCTGGTGCGGCCCGAGGACTGTCCCTGGGATTCGGGCCGCATCTTCCAGGGCAACACGCCGCTCATCCACCGCGACAGCGACTATCCCGCCCAGCTCGCGAAGACGCTGGAGGCGCTCGACTACGCGGGCGTGAAGCGGAGCCAGCCGGCGGAGCGGGAGCAGGGCATCTTCCGCGGCGCCGGCATCGCCTTCTTCGTCGAAGGCACCGGCATCTCGCCTTACGAGGGGGTCGAGGTCCGCGTGGAGCCCACCGGCCACGTGCACGTGACGACCGGCTATCCCTCGCAGGGGCAGGGCCATCACACGACGCTCGCGCAGGTGGTGGCGGAGACGCTGGCCGTCCCGCCCGAGCAGGTGGTGGTGGAAAGCGGGCGGAGCGATCGCTTCGCCTGGGGCGTCGGCACCTTCGCCAGCCGCTCGGCGGTGGTGGGGGGAAGTGCTGCGTTGGGCGCGGCCGAGGCCGTCCGTGCGCGCGCGCTGGACCTCGCATCGGACGAGCTGGAGGCAGCGCCCGAAGACCTGGTGCTGGCCGATGGCGCGGTGCACGTGAAAGGCGCGCCGCAGATGGCGGTCACGCTGGCCGCGCTGGCCCGCGCAGCCGATCCCATCAACACGCTTGCACCGGGTAGCGCGCCGGGGCTGCGCGCCGCCGACTACTACCGCTCTCCCGACGGCGCGTTCGCGAGCGGTGTCCACGGGCTGATGGTCGTCGTGGATGCCGCCACCGGCATGGTGGAGATCGAGAAGTACGTAGTGGTTCACGACTGCGGCGTGATGATCAACCCCGCCATCGTCGACGGCCAGATCCTGGGCGGCACGGCGCAGGGCATCGGCAGCGCCTTCTACGAGAAGCTCAGGTTCGACCCCGACGGCCAGCCGCTGGTGACGACCTTCATGGACTACCTGATCCCGACCGCCATGGAGATCCCGCCCATCGAGATCCATCACATGGAGAGCCGCTCCAGCCTCAATCCCTTGGGCGTGAAAGGGGTAGGGGAGGGCGGCGCGATCCCGGCGGCGGCGGCCTTCGCGGGCGCGGTGGAAGACGCGCTGGAGCCCTTCGGCGCCACGGTCCGCGCCGTCCCCCTCGACCCGCCTGCCGTGTTGGCGATGATTGGAGTGTTGTGAGGGGCAATTACCATAGTATAGTACAACATAGACTGGAGTAGACTACGCGAAACAGCTTAGTCTAACATTTATGCCTACGAAGAGCCTCTGATGCCTGCGAAGAGCCTCTCTGCGAAGGCTGCCCAACGCTACCCAATTGCTTCCGTATGAGAACGGGCAAGTCTATAGTCAAGAATAGACTCATGTCAGCGAGAGTTCCTATGAAGAGACTTTCAATATTCCTTGTAGGTCTGCTGCTGTTTGTTGCAGCACATGGGTCAGCCAAATCATTTGTCGCGCCATTTATTATTATCAAGTCCATTACGGAAAAGAAAAATCCGCTAGAAGTAATTGAGGAAGAGACTGGTTCGACTGCCAACAAAGCGAATGCTGTAGTAAGAACTGCGACCATAACTAATCCATTAGTTTACGTAATAGATGTGGCTAAAGGAAAATCACTGGATCAAGCTTACAGAGATAGACTAGATGATCTAAAGGACGACCTTCTGACTTTGGTTTCACCTGCAGACATTCCTGCGAAAGCTTACTTGCTTCGGGCGCAAATCGACATCGCACACGAGATCCTCAGCGATGATGCCGCAAACATTTTTGCGTTGACGCAATCACCTAGAATGCTGACAGAGCGTTTGAAACAATTGCCGAAGGCTCATGTAGAGTATATGATGAGTATATTTGAAGACCTTGAGAATGTTCAGAATTATCCGGGAATTCTTCTCGCAATCGATCTGTATGCTTCTATTGAGTACTTTGAACATGACGCTAGACCGATACCACAACCGATAAGGGGCTATCTTGCATGCTATTTTAGCAATGCTGCACTAGAACGAGCCCGATACGTCATAAATGATGATCCAACCACTCTCAATGGGACGATCAATTGGTTGCGAATGACAATCGGCGACTCCAAGATAGATAATCACGCTGTCGTGTCGGGGAATATCATTGTGTTCGCAAGGGAGCCAGCAAGCGACGAGTCTGACTTTCTGTTCTGGGCGCATGAAGTAGCTCATGCAGTCCAATACGAAGAATGGGGAATAGTGGGATTTTCAAGACGCTATATGGCTGATCACAGGAAAGTTGAAAATAGCGCTGATAAAGAAGCTGAGGCAGCATACCGAAAATTCGTAGATGGCGGTAAAATGTCGTGCCAGTAAAGAATTTCATAGCTTGAGAAAAGCGTTCGGATTCCGCCGGCTGGAAGACCATCCATAGGAAGTGAAGATTGTGGGATGTGAAGATTGTGAGATGTAGTCGTAAGACCACATGACTAGCGCTCCCTCGGGCGCGCGCTACGTGCTCGCCGTCGATGTCGGCGGCACGTTCACCGACGTGATCCGCCACGACACGACGACCGGCGCGGTCGAGGTCGCGAAGACCGCCTCCACCCCGCCCGACTTCATCGACGGCATGCTCGCCGGCATCGAGGCCGTGGACGCCAAGCCCCGCGACATCAAGCTCATCAAGATCGGCACCACCATCGCCACCAACACGGTCATCATGCGCACCGGCGCTCGCACCGCGCTGGTGACCACGGCTGGCTTCACCGACGTGCTGCACGCCGCCCGCGCCGCGCGCCCCACGCTCTACGATTCCGACTGGGACCCGGCGCCCGCCCTGGTCGACCGCCGCGACACCATGACCGTCGCCCAGCGCACCACCTACGAGGGCGAGGTTCTGGAGCCCCTCGACGAGGCCGGCTTGCGCGAGACCGCGGCGCGCCTGCGGGAGCGCGGGATCGAGGCGGTGGCGGTAAGCTTCCTCCACAGCTACATCAACGACGACCACGAGCGCCGCGCGCAGGAGGTTCTTGGCGAAGAGATGCCGGGCACCTACGTCTGCCGCTCGTCGGACATCCTGCCCGAAATCCGCGAGTTCGAGCGTACCAGCACCACCGTCGCCAACGCCTATCTCGGCCCGGTGCTGGAGCGCTACCTCGCCTCGCTCCTCGCCCGGCTGGAGGGCATCGGCTACGACGGGCCGGTCCTCATCACCCATTCCGGCGGCGGCGTCATGTCCATCGAGGCGGCGCGGCGCATCCCGGCGCGCATCTGCCAGTCGGGGCCGGCGGCGGGCGTGATGGCGGGCGCCGCCATCGGCAGGCTCGCCGAAAGGCCGGACGTGATCGTCCTCGACGTGGGCGGCACCAGTGCGGACGTCTCGCTCTCGCGCCGGGGCCGCCCGCTGATCCGGCCGGAATGGAACATCGAGTTCAACATCGTCATCAGCTTCCCCTCGGTGGATGTCACGGCCATCGGCGCCGGCGGCGGCTCCATCGCCCGCATCGACGAGGGGGGAGTGCTGAAGGTGGGGCCTGCCAGCGCCGGCGCGCGCCCCGGCCCGGCCTGCTACGGCCAGGGGGGGACCCAGCCGACGGCGACGGATGCGAACCTCGTGCTCGGCCGGCTCGGCGCCGGGACCAGGCTCGCGGGCCGCGTGGCGCTGCACCCGGAACTCGCCGAAGAGGCCATCGACCGCATCGCGGGGCCCCTGGGCTATTCGCGGGCTGAGGCCGCGGCCGGCATCCTTCGCGTCATGCGCGCCAACATGGCCGGTGCGATCCGCCTCGTCTCGGTGAAGCGCGGCCACGACCCCCGCGACTTCGCGCTCGTCGCCTTCGGCGGCGCCGGGCCGCTCCATGCCGTGGAGCTCGCGCGCGAGCTCGGCATCCCCGAGGTGATCGTGCCGTTCCGCCCCGGTCTCGGCTCCGCCATGGGCGTGCTCCACGTGGAGGTGCGGCACGACTTCGTGCAGTCGATCTTCGCCACCAACGAGCGTTTCGATTCCGGCGAGATCAACGGCGCCATCAGGGAGCTGGAAGAGCGCGCGATGGCGCGGCTCACGCGGGACGGCGTGGCGGCCCCGGACGTGGTGCTCCGCCGCGAGATCGATGTGCGCTACTATGGCCAAGTCTCGGGCGGCCTCACGCTCGCGGTCAAGGCGGGCGCGCTCGACGACGACGATATCCGCGGGCTCTTCCGCGCGTTTCACGAGCGCCACACCGAGGACTATGGCTACAGCTTGCCGGAGGACCTTGCCGAGCTCGAGATCGTCAACGCCCGCGTCGCGGCGGAGGCGCGCGCTGCGACCGGCGCGGCGCCTGCGTTCGGGGCGAACGGTGCGGGCGACCCCGCTCCACGCGGGCAGAGGCAAGTGTTCGACGCGGCCGAGGGCTGGGTGGAGGCGCCGGTCTATGAGCGGACCGAGTTGCCCGCCGGTTTCGAGATTCCCGGCCCCGCCATCATCGAGCAGCTGGACAGCACCACCCTGCTCGTCCCCGGCTCGCACGCCCGCGTTGACGAGCGCTTCAACCTGATCTGCACGAGCGGGTAGGACCATGCAGCTCGACCCCATCACCTTCGAGGTGCTGCGCAACGCGCTGGGCAGCATGTGCGACGAGGGCAGCGAGATGATCGCCCGCCTCGCCTATGCGCCCACCATCAGCGAGGGGCACGACCATTCCTGCGCGCTGCTCACGGCGGAAGGCCGCCTCGTCGCGCATGGCAACCGGGATCAGGCGCCGCACATCGGCTCCTTCGAGCCCTCCGTGCGAGTGGTGAAGGACTGGGTGGGAGACGAGTTCGAGCCGGGCGACATCTACATCTTCAACGACCCCTACACCGGCGGCATTCACTGCAACGACGTGAAGCTGATCCGCCCGATCCATCACGAAGGCCGCCTCGTCGCTTTCAACTCCAGCACCGGCCACTGGCCCGACGTCGGCGGCGCGCTGCCCGGCAGCTTCAACCCGCGCGCCGTGGACTGCTACTCAGAGGGGCTGCGGATGCCGCCGATGCGGCTCTTCCGGGGCGACGAGCTCGACCGCACGGTGATGACGCTGATCGAGTATAACATGCGCACCGGACGCGAGCGCATCGCCGACATCCACGCCCAGCGCCAGGCCGGCTCGCTGATCGAGGATCGCCTGCTGGAGCTCTACGCGCGCTACGGGGCGGAGACCATCGAGGCGCTGTTCGAGGACATCTTCGACTACACCGAGGAGCGCTTCCGCGCACAGGTCGCACAGCTGCCGGATGGCGAGTATGAGTTCGAGGATTTCTCGGACAAGGACATCATGCACCCCGATGAGCCCCGTATCCGGGTGCACTGCCGGCTCACCATCGATGGCGACCGCGCGCGCTTCGATTATCGCGGGAGCGACGCGGCGCCCGTCGGCCCCTTCGGCTTCCCTCGCGCGTCGCTCGAGACCGCCGTCTTCGACGGCACGCTGCACTGCTTCCCCCAGCTCGCGCCGCTCAACCACGGCCTGAGCCGGGCGGTGGTGGTGCTGTCCACGCCCGGAAGCTGCGTCCACATCGAGGAGCCGACGCCCGCGTCGGGCTACGCGAGCGGCGCCTACGAGAAGGTCGCGGCGGTCACCATGGCTTGCTGGGCCGCGGCGTTCCAGGATGTCGAGCCGAAGCGCATGTACGCCGCCGGTATCAACCTCGCGAACCTCTGCATCGGCGGGGTCCATCCCAAGACCGGCAAGCACTACGTGAACTACCTCTGGAACGAGGGCGGCCAGGGCGCGCGCAGCTACAAGGACGGCAACCCCTTCCAGATGATGATTTTCATCGGCGGCGCCACCAACCAGCCGGTGGAGATCCTGGAGCGCTGGTATCCGCTTCTCTACACCAACTGCGAAGGGGTCACCGATTCCTGCGGCGACGGCACCTGGCGCGGCGGTGTGGGCATCGACCGCAGCTTCAAGACGCTCGGCGCAATGACCATGACCATGCACGGCGACCGCGCCGAGGTGACGCCCTTCGGGCTTGCCGGCGGCACCAACGGCGGGCCCAACACGCTCCGCCTTCGCCGCGCGGCCTCGCCGGAGACGGAAGAGGAGCTCGGCATGCACGCCATGGGCATCCGGCTCGCGCCCGGCGACCGGCTCATCTACCGCTCCAACGGCGGCGGGGGCTTCGGCGATCCGTTGGCGAGAGCGCCCGAGGCGGTGCTGGCCGATGTCGAGCAGGGCTGGATCACGCGGGAGAAGGCCGCGCAGGTCTATGGCGTCGTCATCGCGGGCGGCAACGGCGCGGGCGATCCGCTCCGCATCGACGAGACGGCGACGACTGCGCGCCGCGCCGGCACCCGGCCTGCGGCAGAGGGCTACGGCCCGGGCGAGGTGCACCCGCTCGGGCGGAAGCTGAAGGCGCCCGCGAACGGCGCCGGCGCGGAACACAGCACATCATGAGTTGACCGGAGGAGAAGCGGCATGGAGTTCGGGATTGCCTTCAAGGGCGACATCAGCGTCGAGCGCACCATCGCGATCGCGCGCCAGTGCGAGGCGGCGGGCTTCGACTATGTCTGGTTCTTCGATTCCCACATCCTCTGGTCCGACTGCTACACCAAGATGGCGGTCTGCATGGCGCATACCGAGCGGGTGCGCTACGGCCCGCTGGTGACCAACCCCAAGGTGCGGGACTGGTCGGTGGCCGCCAGCCTCTTTGCCACGCTGAGCGACATCGGGCGCGGGCGCTTCGACATCGCGGTAGGCCGCGGCGACAGCTCCATGCGAGTCATGGGCAAGTCGCCGGCAACGCTCGCCTATACTGCCGAGTTCTGCGACGCCATGCGCAAGATGGTGGCGGGCGATACCGTGCAGTACGCCGATTGCCCGGAGCCCGTCTACATGGACTGGGTCGCGGGCCATCCCATGCCGGTCTGGTTCGCGGCCTACGGGCCGAAGGCGCTCAAGACCGCCGGCGAGGTCGGCGACGGGCTCATCATTCAGCTGGCGGACGTGGGTCTCTGCGAATGGTTCGGCGGCCAGGCCAAGGCGGCGGGCGATGCCGCGGGCCGCGACACGGGGGGCTACCGGGTGCTCTCGGCCGCGCCCGTCTGGGTTGGCGACAAGGAGGAAGGCGTCGCCCAGACCAAGTGGTTCCCGGCGCTGGTCGGCAACCACGTAGCCGACATCGTGGAGAAGTACGGCGCAGGCACCGACCTCGTGCCGGACAGCCTCACCGCCTACATCGAGGCGCGGCGCGGCGCGGGCGCGGGCGGCGAGGGCTACAACTACCGCCAGCACGCCGACAAGGTCTCCGACAACACCTACTACATCACGCCGGAGATCACGGACTCATTCTGCATCCTGGGCGAGCCGGACGAGCACGTGGCCAAGCTCAAGGCGCTGGAGGCGGCGGGCGTGACCCAGTTCACGATCTACCTCACCAACGGCTCGGAGGAGCGCATCGTCGCCGACTACGGCGACCACGTGATCCCCAACTTCCGGTGAGGGGCGGGCGATAGTCAGAGCGCTTGGATCGGCCCCGGATAGCGGGCAAGCGTTGAATCCGCCGTCAAGAGGGTGAGTCCCTCGATCTGCGCTTGAGAGATCAGGATGCGATCGAACGGATCCCGATGGATTGGGGGCAGTAGGTCCACGGCCGTCGCGTGGGCGCCCGTGATCGGCAGTTCACGGTAGTCGTGCTCCAGGAGGTTCCGCCGCAGGAGGCGCGGATCGACGCTGAACGACACGCGCCCGAGTCCGTTCTTGATCGCAATTTCCCAGAGTGACGCGGCGCTGAAGACCAGCTCGGTCGCTACTTCTTCCATCAACGCCCGCGCATCGGATGGCAGTCGATGCGGCTCACCCACCGCCCAGAGGACGATGTGGGTGTCGAGCAGAAGCTTCACTCGTCACCGTCGAACATGGCTTCGATCTCGGCGGTACCGATACGGTCAAAGTTCTCCGGTATCGTGAACTGCCCCTCCATGAACCCGAGCCGGCTCTTCGTGCCGGCCGCCGGTGCATTCATGGCGACCACCTTGACCAGCGGCTTGCCTGCGCGTGCGATGATGAACGGCTCGCCACTGGCAGCGGCGGCGACCAGTCGCGACAGATGGGTCTTGGCCTCGTGCATATTGACGGTGCGCATGGCGGCGCTCCTATAGACTTAGTTTACTGAACTTAGTCTATAGGAGAAGACGGCGCAAGGCACACTTGTTGGCGCCCCCTAATCCAGCCGCACCACCTCGCCCGTCGCAGCGGAGCGTTCGGCGGCGAGCGTGGTCCGCACCGCTTCCATCGACTCTCGGGGCGTGATGATGGTGGGCGGCGTGCCGTCCCGCACGCAGCGGGCGAAATAGAGGAACTCCTCCCTCAGCGCGCCCGAGAGCCTGCCGTGCAGCTCCGGCCAATAGGTGGTGTCGGGGCTGCGGAAGCCGTCCTTCGTGCAGACGCCGATGTTGGGGAAGGTGTCCTGGATATGGATGAAGCCCTCCGTGCCGATGATCGACATGCGCTCGTCGATGTCGAAGGGGGTTTTCTCGGGCATGCACCAGACCGTCTCCAGCGTCGCCGTGGCACCTGAATCGAAGCGGTACATGGTCTGGCCGATATCGGGGTACCTGAGTCCGCGCACGTCCACGGTCTGGGCGTAGGCGCTCACCACGTGCGAGCCGGTGAACCACAGCATCAGGTCGGTGTCGTGGATGGCATCGCCGATGATCGGCCCGATCTTGTTCAGGATCTCGGGCGTCCACGCCGCCGGGATGTTGCGGCGCGAGCTGAGCGCCACGATGCGGCCGATGTTGCCGGCCTCGATCTCGCGCTTGGCCGCGGCGTAGCGCGGGTTGAAGCGGCAGATGTGCCCCACCATGAGATAGCCCCGCGCCGCCTCCGCTGCGGCGACGATGCGTGCGCAGTCTTCCACCGCCGACGCCATGGGCTTTTCGAGGAAGACGTGCTTGCCCGCCGCGAGCGCATCCAGCGTGGGTTCGGTGTGCTGGTCCCACATGGTGACGACGCTGACGGCATCGAGGTCGCCGCGTCCCAGCAGCGCGCGGTAGTCGGTCTCCAGCACGTCAACGCCGTACTTGGCTCCGAGGTCCTGGAGCCTCGATTCGGTCCGCGTGCAGAGCGCGGCAAGCTCCAGGCCCGGCGTGGCCTCGATCGCGTCGCAATGGATCTCGCCGAACCAGCCGAGGCCGATCACGCCGATGCGCACGCTCTCCATGGCGGCGCCCTCCCGCCTGGCCGCGCCGCTCAGGCGGCCTCCTCCTTCTGCGCCGTGAACGTGAGGCCCTTGGCCGCGAACTTCTCCTTCACGCCGGGCTGGATGGCGTCGAGCCTGACGGCGGTGGACGGCGCCATGTCGATATCGGTCATGTCGTGCACGCCGCCTGAGATCACCACCTGCAGAATGCCTTCGTCGTCGCCGATGTTGCGGAAGGCCCGGTTGACCTTGGGCGGCACCGAGATGGTGTCGAACTCATCGAGCTCCACCCGCCCGCTGCCGTCGTCGTTCCACGTCACCTCGAAGCGGCCCTTGAGCACGGTGAAGGTCTCGTAAGTCTGGTGATGCGCATGCAGCGAAGGGCCCTGGCCCGGCGGGCAGACGGCGAGCGTCATGGTCATGCCGGCGGCGTCCACGATGGGCGCGCCGGTATTGATCGGCGTCTCCACGTCGCCGCTCAGCCCGATGACGGAGAGCAGCTTGCGCGCATAGATGACGTCGTTGGCCTCCAGCGGGATGTCCGGGTCCTGCTGGATCGGCAGCGGCTTCAGCGCGCCATAGCGCGAAATCCGGCCCTGCATTTCGTCCTGCGTGATCTCGATCGTCTTCATCGCATCCTCCCTGGCGCGCACCTGGGCGCCGCGCCCGGAATGGTAGAGCGAACCGCGCCCGATTGGAATCGCCCGTGCGCGTCCTGCACCTCACCATGGTTTGGAACGCTGCGCGGGCCCTTACGCTGGAGTTGTCACCACGAAGGGATTTCGGACCGTGACCGTGCCGTAAAGCCGGCCGTGCGGATAGTCCTCGGAGAGCAGCTCCTCGATCCCGTGAACCTCGGCATAGGCCCAGAGGTGCGCATCAAACCATGACAGACCGCAGGCGGCCGCGCCGCGCAACGCCGTCCGCAGCACGGCGTCATCGGGATAGAGGATCGCAAATTGCGCCATGAGCTCTTCCGCCTCACACCTCGCGTGTCGAGATCGGGTCGACGATGTTGAGGCGCGTGATGAAGCGCTGGAAGAACAGGGCCAGGAAGAGCGGTGGGAGGATCGAGAGCGTGCTCGCCGCCGCGAACAGAACGATGTTCTGCGAGACCGTCTGCAGGGCCGGCGAAAGGGTCTGGGCGTTGCTGCCGCCGGTCAGGATGATGCCGAAGAGCAGCTCGTTCCAGCAGAACAGGAAGGCGATGATGAAGGAGGCGCTGATCCCGGGCATCGCCATCGGGATCATCACATGCCGCAGCACCCCGAGGCGGCTGCACCCGTCGATCCGCGCGGCGCGCTCGATATCGGTCGGCAGCGTCGCGAAGTAGCCCATCAGGATCCAGGCGAGCAGTGGGGTGATGCCGGTGAGATAAGTCAGTATCAGGGCACCCTGATTGCCGATCAGACCGAGAGACCGGAAGAAGGTGTAGTAGGGGATGAGGATCGCGATCGGCGGCAGCACGCGAGTCACGAGAAGGGCGAAGAGCAGGCCCATCCGGCCCGAAAAGTCGAAACGCCCGAAGGCGTAGCCCGCGACGGTCGCGATGGCGGTCGCGGCGAGCGCGGTGGGCAGCGCCACGATCAGGCTGTTGAGGAAGCCGAGACCGATCTGCCTGGTCTGCCCGCCGAAGAGCGCATCCGTCTCCGCGATGCCGAGGATGCGCGCATAATTTTCCAGCGTCGGCTCATCGATGGTCTGGACGATGCCCTCGACGATCTCGGGCTTGTTCATGAACGACGCCCAGACCATCCAGAAGAAGGGCAGGATCGTCCAGAGGACGACGAGGAGCCCGGCGGCGATGACACAGACCTTGAGCCGGGCGGTTCCGCTCAACGAGGCCCAGCGCGCTCGCCCGCCACGCAATCTCGCGAGGGGCCCGACCTGGGCCATTGGCCCGGCCACCGGCCCCTAAATCTTCCGCTCGTGGCCTTCCCAGAAGCGCTCGCGGACCTTGCGCTTCAGCACCTTGCCGACGCCGCTGCGCGGCAGCTCGTCCCAGAACTCCACCGTCTTCGGCGCCTTGTAAGCCGACAGCTCCGTCTTGCAGAGCGCGATCAGGTCGTCGCCGCTCACCCGCTCCCCCTGCTTCAGCTCGACCACTGCCTTCACCGCCTCACCCCACTTCTCGTCGGGCACGCCGATCACGGCGCAATCCTGCACCGCCGGGTGGCTCCAGATGACGCGCTCGATCTCGATCGGGAAGACGTTGAGCCCGCCCGAGATGATCATGTCCTTCTTGCGGTCGACGATATAGACGAAGCCATCCTGGTCCTTGTAGCCGATGTCGCCGGTGTGGTGCCAACCGTAGGCGCGCATCTCCGCCGTGCCTTCCGGATCGCCGAAATAGCCGAGGGAGACGAAGGTGCCGCGCACCACGATCTCGCCCCACTCGCCCTGCGGCATCAGGTTGCCGTCGTCGTCCATCATCTCCACTTCGACGAAGACGGGCGGCCGGCCGCAGCTCAGGAGCCGGTGGCGCTTGGCAGGGTCGGCGAGTGCCTCCAGGTGGTCGGCGGGCGTCAGGATGCCGATGGTGCACGGGCATTCGGCCTGGCCGTAGATCTGGGTCATGCAGGGGCCGAAGAGGTCGATCGCCTCGGCCACCTTGTCTGCCGACATCGGCGCGCCGCCATATACGAAATAGTCGAGCGTCGAATAGTCGAACTCGCGGGCACGCGGGTGCGCGATCATCATGTAGATCATCGTCGGCGGCATGAAGGTATGGGTCACGCCGTGGCGGTCGATCGCCTCCAGCACCGTGAGCGGATCGGGCTTCTGGATGCAGACGGTGGTGCCGCCGAAGGCCATGGCGGGCCAGGCGAAGACGCCGGCGCCATGCGCCATGGAGGTCGCCACCAGGTGCACCGGCGGCTTCTGGATCGGCATGTGGGCGTACGCGTTGGCGCACCAGGCCTCCCATATGAGGTTCGACCACATGGCGCCCTTGGGCCGGCCGGTGGTGCCGCCGGAGGTGAAGTGGCTGATGACGGCATCGCGCTCGTCCGGCAGCTCCGGCGCCACGTCGCCGTGGCCCGCGATGAAATCCTCGAAGGAAGGCGCGTCCGTGCCCGCCCGGTCGAGGCAGACGAGATGCCGGAGCTTCGGGCACTGGGCGCGGATCTGCGCGATCGCGGGCTCGAAGCTCGAGTGATAGAAGAGCCAGGTGGCCTCGCGCTGGTTGATGACGTAGGCGTTCTCGTCCGCGGACGCGAGGGCGGCGAGGCCGACCCAGACGCCGCCGGCCCGCGCGGCGCCGATCCAGGCCTCGAAGGCGCGCGACGCGTTGGGGCTCAGGATCGCGACGCGGTCTCCCGGCACGAGCCCGCCAGCGATCAGCGCGTTCGCGGTGCGGTGGCTGCGCTTTGCCACCTCGCGGTAGCTGAGCTCGCCGGTCCCGTCGATGAGGCAGGCGCGGTCCGGATGGTAGCGGTGCCCGCGCTCGAAGTAGTCGATCAACCTCATGCGGTTCCTCCCGGATCGCCCCTCGGATACCCGATGTCCCGCAGCGCGGGCCGCCACGCTCTACGCGGAATTGACTCGGATTTCAAACAAGTGTTTGCTCGGCGCCGCGCTGCCCGGCCGCCGCAATCAGAGAGAGTGACGCCATGCTTTCGCTGCCCAAGCAGGAGCTCAAGGGGCACTTCACCATGCTGCCGATGGACGAGGTCCATTTTGGCTCCGGCAGCCTCGACAACCTTTCCGCCGAGCTGGACAAGCAAGGCGTGAGCCGGGCCGTCATCATCACCGGCAACTCCTTGGCCAAGAATACGAATCTGGTCGAGAAAGTCACCGCCGCCACGGGCAACAAGTGCGCCGGCGTCTTTCACGAGACCGCGCAGCACGTGCCGCGCCGCACCGTGGTCGCTGCCGCCGACTACGCGCGCGAGCGGGACGCGGACGCGCTCATCAGCTTCGGCGGCGGCACGTCCAACGATACCGCGAAGGCCGCCACCATCTGCCTCGCCGAGGGGATCACGGAGCCGGCCGGCCTCGACGCCTACATGATCAAGTTCACCTACCCCGACAAGGTGGAGATCCCCTCGCTCACCAGCGACCCGATCCCGATGTTCGCGATCCCAACGACGCTGTCGGCGGGCGAGTTCACCTACTTCGTTGGCATCACCGACGAGGAGCGCAAGGTGAAGGACCTCTACGTCGACCGGCGGATCACGGCGAAGGCGGTCATTCTCGACCCCGAGCTGACCCTGGAGACGCCGGAGCGGCTCTGGCTCGGCACCGGCATGCGCGCGGTCGATCACTGCATCGAGGCGATGTGCTCGTCCACGGCCCAGCCCTTCATCGACGCGCTGGCCTACCGCGCGCTCGACATGCTGGTGCGCTACCTGCGCGAGACTAAGGCCGACCCCGGCGATGCGGCGGCGCGCGGGCAGTGCATGGTGGCGGCGTGGATGTCGGTCTGCGGGCTCGCCAACGTGACGCTCGGCCTCAGCCACGGCATCGGCCATCAGCTCGGCGCACGCTGCAACGTGCCCCACGGCGAGACGTCTGCCGTGATGATGCCGCACGTGATGACCTTCAACCGCGAGCAGACCATGACCCGCCAGGCCTGGGTGGCCGAGGCGATGGGCGTGGACATCGCCGGCATGAGCGAGGAGGACGCCGCGACCGCCGCCGCCGACGAAGTGGCGAAACTCGTGCGGGACGACATGGGCCTGCCCTGGCGGCTCCGCGACGTGGGCGTCGGCCACGACGATTTCCCCGGCATCGCGAAGGACGCTCTGGAAGACATCATCGTCGCCAGCAATCCGCGCCAGGTGACGTCCACGGACGAGGTCATCGACCTCTTGCACAAGGCCTGGTAGCGCAGGCTTGCTTCCGGGTTAGGGAGACTCCCATGAGCTATCGTATTGCCGTCGATACCGGCGGCACGTTCACCGATGTCGTGCTCGCCGACGAAGCGGGCCGGCTCACCGTCGGCAAGGCGCTGACCACGCCTGACCGCACCTTCGAGGGATTTCGCGAGGCGCTCGCCAACGCCGGCGAGATCGCGGGCGTCGACTACGAGCGCCTGCTCGCCGAGACCGAGATGCTGATCTACGGCACCACGCGGTCCACCAACTCGATCATCGAGGGCAAGGTCGCCAAGACGGCGCTGCTCGCGACCGAGGGCTTTCCGGACACGCTGCTCTACCGCCACGGCGGCAAGCGCGAGCCGCTCAACCTCGCGATGGAGTTTCCGCCGCCCTACATTCCGCGCCGGCTGACGTTCGAGATCCCGGAGCGGATCAACGCCGAGGGCGGCGTCGAGCGCGAGCTGGACGAGGCCGCCGCCAGGGCGATTATCGAGGGCCTGCCGCGCATGCGGATCGATGCGGTTGCGGTGGCGCTGCTCTGGTCCATCGTGAACCCCGACCACGAGCTTCGCATCGGCAAACTGATCGCCGAGATCATGCCGGGGGTTCCCTACACGCTCTCGCACCAGCTCAACCCGATCATTCGCGAGTTCCCGCGCACGTCGTCGACCGCCATCGACGCCTCGCTCAAGCCGCTCATGCAGAGCCACCTGGCCGAGTTCGAGAGCGACCTGCGCGCGGCCGGCTGTAAGGGCGAGGTCCTCATCAGCACGTCGTCGGGCGGCGTCATGCACGTGGACGACGTGGTGGCGAAGCCGATCTACACGGTGAAGTCGGGCCCCGCGATGGGGCCGCTCGCCGGCATCGCCTACGCCGGTGCCGAGGAGCAAGGCGACGACGTCATCATCGTCGATACCGGCGGCACCACCTTCGACGTGAGCCTCGTCCGCAGCGGCCAGGTGAAATACACCCGCGACACGTGGCTGCTCGGCGAGTGGATCGGCCACAACCTCGGCCTCTCCTCGGTGGACGTGCGCAGCGTCGGCGCCGGCGGCGGCTCCATCGCCTGGATCGACGCCGGCGGGCTGTTGCGCGTCGGCCCGCAGAGCGCGGGCGCGCGCCCCGGCCCTGCCTGCTATGGCCAGGGCGGCGAGGAGCCCACCGTCACCGACGCCGCCGTGGTGCTCGGCTACATCGACCCCGACTACTTCCTCGGCGGGCGCATGAGCCTCGACGTCGCGGCCGCGGGTCAGGCGATCGAGCAGGTGGCGGAGCCGCTCAAGCTCTCTGCCGAGGAGGCCGCCTCTGCCGTGCTCACCCTCGCCGGCGAGCAGATGATCAAGGCAATCCAGGAGATCACGGTGCAGGACGGGGTGAACCCCGGCGAGAGCATCATCGTGGCGGGCGGCGGCGCGGCCGGGCTCAACATCATCCCGATCGCCCAGGCGCTCGGCTGCCGGCGCGTGCTGCTGCCACGCACGGCGGGCGCGCTCAGCGCCTGCGGCGGACAGTTCTCCAACATCGTCACCGAGTTCAGCGGGAGCCGCTACGCGCACTCTAACACCTTCGATTTCGACGGCGTGCGCACGACGCTCTCCGGCATCGCAGCGCGCATGGACGAGTTCGAGGAGAAGCTGCGCGACCGCAGTATCGAGCGCTTCGGGCGCGAGTACTTCGTCGAGGCCCGCTACATCAACCAGCAGTGGGAGATGGAAATCCCCATGCCCATGGACCGCTTCGACAGCGAAGCGGAGGTGGAGCGGCTGGTGGAGGCCTTCCACGACGTCCATTTCCGCCGCTACGCGGTGAAGGAGGAAGGCGGCGCCATCGAGTGCATCAACTGGAAGGGCCGGATCACGGCCTTCCTCGACAAGCCGTCGTTCCCGACGGAAGCCACGGCGGACGCTCCCCTGCCTCAGCCGCGCCACACCGCCCGGGCCTACTTCGGCGAGGCCGGAGCCTTGGACACGCCCTCCCATCTCGGCGATGATCTGCACGCGGGCATGGTGGTGCCCGGGCCGGCGATCATCGAGGAGCCCACGACCACGATCGTGGTTTATCCCGGCTCGTCGGCGATCGTGACCGCCGGGCGCAACTACCTGCTGGAGACCGGCGCCGCCGGCGCCTGAGGGAGGAAGCGATGGCACAAGCACTCGCGGAAGCTGGGCGGGAGAACCGCATCAACCCGGTCCTGCTGCCGGTGATGGCGAACCGCATGGACGCGGTTTGCCGCGAGATGACCAACACCATGCTGCTGGCGGCGCGCTCGTCCGTCATCGGCATGGCGCGCGACTTCTCCTGCGCGGTCATCACGTCGGACAACCAGGTGCTGGCCGTGGCCGAGGGCTTCCCCATCCACGTCTGGGGCACCAACATCCAGACCAAGTCGATGCAGGACCTGCATTCGGACTATGCCGAGGGCGATGCCTACCTGCACAACGACCCCTACCTCGGCAACACGCACCCGGCCGACCACACCATCCTGGTGCCGGTGTTCCACGAGGGGGAGCACTTCTTCACCGTCGCAGTGAAGGCACATCAGGCGGACGTCGGCAACAGCCTGCCCACCACCTATATGGCGCAGGCCGCGGACGTCTATCAGGAAGGCGCGCTGATCTTCCCCTGCGTCCAGGTGCAGCGCGACTTCAAGGACATCGACGACATCATCCGCATGTGCGAGCGCCGCATCCGCGTGCCCGAGCAGTGGTACGGCGACTATCTCGCCGCTGTCGGCGCGGCCCGCATCGGCGAGCGCTCGCTCAAGGCCTTCATCGCCAAGTACGGCGTCCACGCGGTGCGCCACTTCACCGAGGAGTGGTTCGACTATTCCGAGCGCCGCTGCATCGAGGCGATCCGCACGCTGCCCAAGGGCAAGCTCAAGGGCGCGCAGGCGCACGATCCGGTCGAGCCGTGGGTGCCGGAAGGGATTCCGATCAACGTCACCATCGACATCGACCCGGACGCGGCGAAGGTGACAGTCGACCTCCGCGACAACATCGACTGCATCGACGCGGGGCTCAACCTTACCGAGACCACGTCCACCATGGCGGCGGTGCAGGGCGTGCTCACCTGCCTCGGCGAGGACCTGCCGCCCAACTCCGGCACCATGCGCCGCATCGAGGTGCTGCTGCGCGAGAACTGCGCGGTCGGCATTCCGCGCTTCCCCCACAGCTGTTCGGTGGCGACAACCAACCTCACCGACGTAATCGTGAACGTCACGCAATCCGCCTTCGCCGAGCTCGGCGAGGGCCAGGGGTTTGCCCACGGCAACTACTGCAACTCGGCCGCAGCCGGCGTCGCATCGGGCACCGACTGGCGCAGGAACGGCGAGCCCTACATCAACCAGATGTTCATGATGGGCGGCGGCGGCGGCGCGTCGGCCGAGAACGACGGCATGCACTATCTCTTCGTGCCGGTGGCGGCGGGCCTGCTCTATCGCGACAGCATCGAGATCAACGAGCAGCGCTTCCCCGTGCTTATCGACAAGATGCACGTCGTCACCGATTCCATGGGCCACGGCCGCAGGCGCGGCGGGCCGGCCACCGAGGTCGTCATGGGGCCGCGCAACGATCCCATGCGCATCCTCCACGTCTGCAACGGGCTCGAGAGCGCGCCCAAGGGCGTGCGCGGCGGCACCGGCTCCCAGCTTGGCGGCAATGCCAAGATTGCGCAGGACGGCTCCGAGCACCCCTACCCGGCGGTGATGGTCTGCGATCTCGAAGACGGCGAGCGGCTGCGCGCACGCGACCAGGGCGGGGGCGGCTACGGCACCCCGGCGAAACGCGAGATCCATCGGGTCCTGAACGACGTAAGCGAGCGCTACATCTCGGCCGAGACGGCCCGCGAGGTCTATGGCGTCGCCATCACCGGCAGCATCGAGGACGACAGCCTCGCCGTGGACGAAGCCGCGACCAGGGAACTTCGTGCCTCGATGAACGGCGGTGGCGCTACAGCCTGAAGGCTGGCTCGGTAGCGCAGCCGGAGCGCCCGCTCGGTCCGCAAGCGGCCGGAACGGCCACCCGGACCATGCCGGGCCGGGGCAGGTCAGAGCGCGGCGAGGGCGTCCTCTCTGGAGGGGTGGACCGGGATCATCTGCTCCATACCGCTGAGCCGAATCACCTTCGCGATGGGTTTCGGCGGCGAGCACACGGCGAAGGCTGCGCCGCGCTTGTCGAGCTCTGACGCGGTCATGAAGACAACGCGAAGACCCGCGCTGCCGAGGTACTTGAGCTCTCCGAAGTCCATGATCACGGCCCGCTCGACGTCTTCGGTCTCGGCTCTGACCGCCTTCAGGAAGTCCGCGGCGCTGGCAGACTCCAGCCGCCCGCTCGCGGAGACGAACAGCACACCGTCACGACGCTCGAATGTCACTTCCACGATAGCTGGCCCCCTGCCCGGTCAGCGTTAAGCGCTACCTGCTCTCATAACGCGAGACGCATGGTACGTCCAATTCTGGGTACAAACCTTTCCTTTGACGTCGACCGATACCGATCACCGCACGTCTTCGGGCGCTTCACCCGCCGCTGCGTCCTGCCCCGAGGCCTGGGACAAGGGGATCGTCACCCTCATCTCGGTGTATTCGCCCACAGCGGAGTCGGGGGTGATCGTGCCCCCGTGTCCGCGAACGATATCGTGAGAAAGGCTCATTCCCAGTCCGGTCCCCTGATTGGCTGCCTTGGTGCTGTAGAAGGGGGTGAACATCTTGGCCATCACGTCCGGAGTCATGCCGATTCCGTTGTCCCGAATGCTGATCTCGACGGCGTCTTCCGTCCGCGCGGTCTTCAGGCGCAGGGCAGGTGCGAAGCCGTCGTCCTGCTTTCTCTTCTCCTCGATCGCCTGGCACGCGTTGCTCACCATGTTGATGAAGACCCGCCCCAGGTCCTCGGGGACGGCGCTGATGTCGCCCGCGTTCGGGTCAAGCGCCTTCTGGATCTCCATGTTGAAGCCTGGGTACTGGGCGCGGGCGGCGTGGAACGCCAGCATCGTTTGCTCCACTAGCAGCTGGTTGATATCCACCGGCCGAAATTCGCGCTGGCTGTCGCGCCTCAGATCCAGCATGTCCGACACGATGCGGTTGGCGCGGTCACTGTGGTTGGTGATGCGTGTCATGTTTTCGGTCAGATCGGCAGTCAGCTCGGCAATTTCCTCCTGCATTTTCGCGCTGCTCAGCGTCTCTTTTCTGGCAGCGATCTCGGCCAATTCCTCCACGATGACGACCGACGACTCAGCGAAGTTCTTGACGAATTGGAGGGGGTTGCGGATCTCGTGAGCCACGCCGGCCGACACTTCTCCCAGTTCTGCCAGCTTCTGCTGACTGACAATCTGGTCCTGCGTCGTTCTGAGCTGGTCCAGCGTGGACTTCAGGGTTTTGTTGTTCTGTCGAAGTTCTTCTGACAGCTCTTTCTGCGTGGTCTCGAGCCGCCGCGATCGGATCAAGGCTTGGCGCAGCGCTTCGAGGACTCGCCCATACATCGAAATTTCGTCGCTGCCGGGCGTGTCCACGTGGAATTCCAGATCACCGGCGACCAGCCGCTTCACCCACTGTTGCAGGAACAATCCCCGCACATGGATCACGGTTTGCAGGGCCGTGTGGGCGAAATCGATGACCAGCGCGGCGAGCGCCAGCGCCAGCAGCGTCGCGCTGCCGTACAGGCCCGCATAGACGGAAAGCGCGATCAGCAAGCCGGATCGGCCCACCAGGAAGAAGACGCTCTTCCCGCTGTAGGTGCGAAGGCTCAACATGTTGGGCCATTCGCCAAGGTCGAATTCGGATTGGCTGGACTCTGCAGGCGGCGTCGGCGTTGTCATGGCGGGAAAGTTCCTTGGCTCTCTAGCTTCGCTCTGCTGGTGCGCTTGTGGCGGCGCTCGAGATCGCTGTCCCGGATGCCTCGTCAGTGTTCGGTCGCGCGAATTGTGGTTCTGTACATAGGACCGAGGGCGGCCTTCTCACCGAAGGCGTTGGGGTCGATCTCCCGGCCGCGAAGCGCCGAGGGGAAGAGCTTCAGGTATCTCTTCCTCGGGCTCACGCGGTCCTGCTTCGGTGCAAGGCTAGGCAGGTGATGTCATCGGACTGGGCGTGGGCGCCTGCGAAAGCGGTGACCGCCGTCAGGATCGTGGAGTTTGCCTCCTGGGCGCTGGTCGGCGCCGCACCTTCGAAGAGGCCTTTCAGCCGTTCCGTGCCGAATTCCATTCCCTCCACGTTCGTGGCTTCCGACACGCCGTCCGAGTACATGATCAGAGTCTCCCCCGGCTCGAGAACGGCCTCTTTCTGTGCGTATTCGTAGTCTTCGGCGATTCCCAGGGCAATTCCGTCGGTACCGGGCAACTCAGTGGACGATCCGTCGGTGCGGACAACGAGGGCAGCGCAATGACCGCCGTTGGCGAAGGTGATGGAGCCCGTTTCCGGGTTGTAGACCACGTACAGAACGGTCACGAACATGTCGTTTCGATTGTCCTCGTGGAGGATGCTGTTGACCTCGGTGAGGACCCTGTCGGGGTCTCGCTGCCCAATCGCCGCACCTTTCAGCAGCGTGCGGCTGGACATCATAAAGAGCGCTGCCGGGATCCCCTTGTCCGAGACGTCGGCTACGGCCAGTCCGATGCGTCCGTGCTCCAGGATCACGACATCGAAGAAGTCGCCGCCGACATTTTGAGCCGGCGCCATGATGCCGTGAACGTCGAAGTCTCTCCCGCTCGGGAAGTCCACCGGGAGGATCGCCTGCTGCATACCGTTCGCCAGATCCAGCTGGTTCTGTAGCGCGATCAGGCGATCGCGGGATTGGAGGGCTTCCTTCCACTGGGCTATGTGCGCCTGGGTGCGCTCGATGGTGACCTCGAAGTCCTTGAAGTCCAGCGGCTTGGTAACGAAGTCGAAGGCGCCGCGGTTCATGGCGGTTCGGATATTGCCCATGTCGCCGTACGCGGAGACGACGATGGACTTGATGTCGGGATCCACCTTGGGGATCTGGCTCAGCAGCGAGAGCCCGTCCATCTCGGGCATGTTGATGTCCGTTACGACCATGTCGATACGGCCGTCTCTGGACAGAATATCCAGGGCCTCCGCGCCATTACCGGCGAAGTGGAAGCTGTATCTTCCGGAGCGGATGTGGGATCGCATCCGCTGCTTGATCAGCGGCTCCAGATCCGGCTCGTCATCGACCACAAGTATGTGAAACGCTTGTCGCTGTTGTTCTTCCCGTTCCATCTGGCTGACCTGTCCTCGAGATCTCCCTGCCATGGTCTGTCGAGGAGGAGTGCCGGTCTCATCGGGAGACGCCCCCAATTCTACCGGATGGATCGGATTGCGCCCAGTGGCATAACTGATATGCCGAATGACCATGGTTCCGACTTTTCCCCGCAGGTCCCCAACCGCACCGAGCATGCGCGACGCCGCGACGGGGCGGCCGCCATTGACAGGCTCAGCCGATGGCCCGAGTCTCAGGCGCCTCTCGTCGAGCAGGCCGGAGACCCCATGAGCAGAGCGGGCGGCATCGACTTCGCCTTCGTGGCCGCGCCGGTGGGCGAGGAGGGGCTCTCCGACGCTGCGCTCTACAAGGAGATCCTGGCGGACTGCGCGTTCGCCCACCGGGCCGGCTACCGCGCGGCCTGGATGATCGAGCATCATTTCTCCGACTACTTCCCGACCCCCAACCCGCTGGCCTTCCTTTCCCATATCGCCGCGCGCTTCCCCGATTTCGCGCTCGGCACCTGCGTGCTGGTGACGCCCTGGTACGAGCCGTTGCGCCTCGCCGAGGAGATCGCGCAGCTCAACCTGCTTACGGACCAGCCGCTCCACATGGGTCTCGGCCGGGGCACGGCCAAGTACGAGTACGACGCCTTCGGCGTGCCGATGGAGGAGAGCCGCCAGCGCTTCCGCGAGGTCTGGGAGATCGTGAGCACCGCGCTCGCCGGCGGCCGCTTCCGCTATGAGGGCGCGTATTTGACCGTGCCGACGCGGGTCGAGCTGCGCCCGCGCTCCGATACGAGCAAGATCAACTTCTACGGCGCCGTCGGCGGCAGCCCGGATTCGGGCGCGGTGATGGCGCAGCTCGGCCTGCCCCCCATCATGACCGCCTTCAGCAACCTGCCGCTGCAGCGCGAGGCGCTCGCCGGCTGGAAGGAGGCCGCGAATGAGCGCGGCATGGACGTGGACGCCTTTCGCTATCCGATGATGGTGAACTGCATCATCGCCGATACCGACGCGGAGGCCTACGACCTCGCCAAGCGCTACATCCCCCGCTTCCAGCAGGCGCAGATCGACCACTACGAGGCCGACGACGGCCACTTCGAAACGCTGTCCACCTACACCGCGTGGGCCAGAATCTTCGCCAAGATGAAGGAGCGCACGGACCCCGCCAACATCCCGCCCTGGGCCGACGGGCAGTTCGTGGGCGCGCCCGAGACCGTGCGCGAGCGTGTCGCGGCCTACGTGGACGCGGGCTTCAACAGCTTCCTCATCCACACGGCGACGCCGGGCGTGCCGCGCCGCCACCGGCAGGCCTGGCTCGGCCGGTTCGCGGACGAGGTAGCGCCCTGTTTCGCCGGCGGCGAGGCGCCCCGCGCCGCCACCGGCCCCTGACGGGCGCGGCTCTCGCTACACTGTCCCGGAAGGACGCGGCCATGAAGCTCGATCCCGCGCTTGCGGAGATACTCGCCTCCCTCGACCCGAGCGCCGAGACGCCGGTCGAGGAGATGACGCCGGAAGACGCGCGCGCGACGTGGAAGGAGGAGATGGCGGCGGTCGCCGGCCCGCGGCTCCCGGTGAAATCCATCAGCACGCACGAGGCGCCGGGGCCCGCCGGCCCGGTCGCAGTCCGCCTCTACGAGCCCGAGGGTGCGGATGCGGGCCCGCTGCCGATCCTCGTCTACTACCACGGCGGCGGCTGGATTCGGGGCGACCTCGATACCCACGACGACGTCTGCCGCTATCTCTGCCATCACGCGGGCTGCCTCGTTGCCTCGGTGGATTACCGCCTCGCGCCGGAGCACCGCTTCCCCGCTGCGCTCGAGGACTGCGACGCTGCGACCCGCTGGGTGGCGGAGAACGCCCGGAGACTCGGCGCCGATCCCGCGCGGCTCGCCATCGGCGGCGACAGCGCCGGCGGTAATATGGCCTGCGGGGTGACGCTGAAGGCGCGCGAGCGCGGTGGGCCTACCATCCGCTTCCAGCTCCTGATCTACCCGGCGACCGACCTCGCCGGCGAGAGCGAGTCCAAGCGGCTCTATTCCTCTGGCTACCTGCTCAACTCGATGCCGTTCTACGTGGCGAGCTACCTGGGGCCGGCGGGCGATGCGTCCGACCCGCTCGCTTCGCCCCTGCTGGCGCCCGACCTCTCCAACCTGCCGCCCGCCTTCGTGCTCACCGCCGGGTTCGACCCGCTGCGGGACGAAGGCGAGGCCTACGCCAGGCGGCTCGAGGCGGCGGGCGTGCGGACGGCGTATCGCTGCCACGAGAGCATGATCCACGGCTTCGTCTCGATCACCGGCCTGATCGAGAACGCCGAGGCGGGGCTTGCGGAGTCGGCGGCGGCGCTGCGGGCCGCCTTCGCCCGCTGAAGTTAAGGAGTGACGCCATGAGCGACGGATTCGCCGGCAAGGCTTGTGTCATGACGGGCGCGGGCGGGGGCATGGGGCTCGCCATCGCCCAGATGCTCCGGGCCGAGGGCTGCGCGGTCACCGCCATCGACCCCAAGCCCGAGCCGCCCGAGTTCGCCGAAGGCGCGGACGCCGCCGGGCGCTACGTCCAGGGCGATGCGACGGACGAACTGCTGGTCGCCCGCACCGTCGCGGAGGCGTTTGACGCCTCGGGCCGGCTCGACTACCTGGTCAATGCCGCAGGCGTCGGTTGGTACGATCGGGACGGCTCCATCGCCGACATGGAGATGGAGATCTGGCACCGGGTGATGGAGATCAACCTCACCGCGTCCGCGCTCATGGCCCGCCATGCCGTGCCCCGCCTCAGGCGCACCGGCGCGGGCGGGGCGATGGTCCACATTGCGAGCGTCGTGGGGCTGCGCAACATGGAGAACATCCTGGAGAACGGGCCCATCGACGCCTACCAGGCCTCGAAGGCCGGGCTTTCCGCCCTCTCGCGCTCGCTTTCCATGCAGCTCGGGTCCGACGGCATCCGCTCGAACACCATCTGCCCCGGCGCGGTGCTGACCCCGATGACGGCTCCCACCTACGAGGCCGATCCCAGCCGCGCCGACGCCATGATCGCGCGCACGCCCTTGGGCCGCCTCGGCCAGCCGGGGGATATCGCCTACGCCTGCCTGTTCCTGCTCTCGGACAAGGCGTCGTTCATCACCGGCATCGACCTCGTGGTCGACGGCGGGATCATGGCCAAGCTGTAGGGATCACGACACGAGGGCCGCGAACAAGAGCCCGCTCAGGATTGCGCCGGCGATGCCGAAGCAGACGTAGGCCGCGAACACCTGCCGGCGCACGATCGACCAGACGGCCACCATGGCCGGGATGCAGCTCACCGAGCCCGCCACCATGAACGCCATCGCGGCGCCTGAGCCCATGCCCTGCTCCATGAGGCCGGCGACGAGCGCAGGCGCGGCGTAGCCGTTGAGGTAGGCGGGCGCACCCACCAGCGCGCCCATCGCGATGGGTCCCAACCCCTCGCCCCCGACGACGCCGGCGATCATCTCAGCCGGCACGTAGGTGACCAGCAGGCCTTCGATCAGATAGGCCAGTGCGAGCCATTTGACGAGGAAGCGCGCGTTCGCGATCCCCTCGGAGCGGAATGCGGCCCGCCGGTCCGGCTCCCGCCAGAAGCGCCAGACCGGTTCGCCCTCTTCCAATCCACTGGCGGTTCCGCAGAACCCGTCGCCTGCGCTCTGGCGGAGCGGTTCGGCGAAGACGCCGCGCCAGACGAGAAAGCGCACGCCGAAGCCGCCGAAGAGGCCGAGCGCTACCGCGGCAACCGCCTTGCCCGCCGCGAAGTCCCAGCCGAGCGCGCCGGCGGTGATGAGCAAGCTGGAGGGGTCGATGAGCGGCGACGACAGCCAGAACGCCATGATGGCCGAGAGCGGGACGCCGACCGCCAGCAGGCCTGCGATGAGCGGAATGACCTCGCACGAGCAGAATGGCGCGAGCGCGCCGAGGAGTGCCGCGAGCACGATCATGCGCGTCTCGCGCCCCTCGAAGGCGCGGGAGACGAGCGCCGTGGCTCCGGTCGCCTTCAGCGCCGCGATGAGCAGGACGGCTGCGGCAATGTAGGGCAGGGTTCCGGCGAACGCCTCGGTGGCGATGAGGAGGATATCCGCAACGTTCGCCGTATCCAGCAGCGCCACCGCAAGCGGGATGACGAGGATCAGGGTCCAGACGGACAGCGCGCCCCGCACGTTTGTGCGGAGGCCGTGGACGCTGCGGAGAACGAGCGCGGTCACCTCGCGTGTCCCTCCAGCGCAGCCCGCGCGGCACGGGCCTCGGGCGAGGGCCTCGCATCGGCGCAGCACGCTTCCAGCAGGAATGCGGCGAGGGCCTCGATGCGCCGATAGGCGGCACGATTGATCACGGTGCGGCCGCGGCGCTCTTGCTCGACCAGTCCGCCCGCAGCGAGAAACCCGAGGTGATGGGCGAGTGTGGAGGCCGGGATGGCCGTGCGCTCCTGAATCTCGCCGACGGTCAGCCCGTCTGCGCCGGCGCGCACCAGCAGCCGCAGCACCATGAGCCTCGGCTCGGAGCCGCAGGCGGCGAATCCCTGCGCCGCTTCCTCCAATGCCACGGTAGTCGGGGACAGCGCGTGAGTATGCTGTCTCACATCCATAGAACTAGTTTTATGGATATATTACGGAATGTCAAGGCCTGCCCTGTTTCAGGACCCAAGAGACGGAAGACTTCTAGAGCGCGTCCGACTTTGACGGACGCGCGACAGGCCGCGACAGCGGCCCGCCGCGTATGCGGCGGGCCCGCGCAGGCGCCGGCCGAAGGCCGGCTGCCGTGAGCGATAAAGTGTATAGAGCGTTTCCGTGCAAGACGGTTACGCTCTAAACCGCGAAGGTGCCGAAGGCGCCGCGGGAGTAGAGCAGGGGTTCCTGTGCCGAGTCCGTGCGCACCGCCTGCACGCGGCCGGTGAGCACCGTGTGGGTCTCCGCCCGGAGCGTCTGGCCGAGCAGGCAGTCGAAGCTCGCGAGCGCGTCCATCAGCACCGGCGCGCCGGTGGCGAGCGTGCCCCAGTTGCCGGTGGTGAAGCGCTCCGCCGCGCGCGAGGACGACGCGAACTGCGTCGCAAGGTCCAGGTGCCTCTCGCCCAGCACGTTGACGCAGAAGACCCGGCTTTGCAGGGTCGGATCGTGGGCTCCCGCTTCGCGGTTGACGCAGGCGAGCAGCATCGGCGGTGCGGCGCTCAGCGAGCAGACGGCGGTGGCGGTCAACCCGTTGCGCTGCTCGCCGATGGAGGTCGTCACGATAGTGACGCCAGCCGCGAGCTGGCGCATGCCCTCCCTGAAGCCGTCGGAATCGACCGCGACGACCGGCGCGGCCAGGGAATCGAAATCAAAATCGTCCAACAGCGACATGCAGCCTTCTCCCGGCGCGGCGCCCAAGCTCTTCCCCGCCGCCGCCGCATTATGAAGACCGCCGCCGCAGGGGTCCACGGCGGGCGGGCCCGCACGAGCGCCGTCCTCAGTACGCGACCGGCAGCGGGTCGAGACTTCGCCACAGGTGCCAGACCGCGACCGAGCGCCAAGGTCGCCAGCACGCGGCGCAGGCCTCCATCGCGTCCGGGCTCATCTTCCCGCCATCGCCGTAGTGTCGAGCGATGGCGCGCTGCACGCCGATGTCGGCGAGCGGCAGCACGTCCGGCCGCTGCAGATGGAAGATCAACACCATCTCGGCGGTCCAGCGGCCCACCCCCCGTAGCGCCAGCAGCTCGGCGATCACCGTGTCGTCGTCGGCCTCCTGCCAGCGGTCGGGGTCGATACCTCCCGACTCGAAGCCCGCGGCGATGTCGCGCAGGTAGCTGGCCTTCCGTCGGGTGAGGCCGGCGCCGTGCAGTGCCTCTTCCGAGTGGGCGGCGACCCCGGGCGGCGTGACGCTCCCGACGAGCGCCTCCAGGCGCGCCCAGATGCTGTCCGCCGCGCGGACGGAGATCTGCTGCGCCACGATGGAACGCGCGATGGTGAGGAAGGGGTCTCCCTGCCCGACCAGTCCCTCGCCGTCGTAGCGCGCGATGAGCCCCGCCATCACCGGGTCGGCGACGGCGAGCGCATCTCGCGCCTCGTGCCAGTAGGCCGGCTGCCCCAGCGGCCCGCTCGCCCATCGCGGCATGGCGATCCTCTCCCTGTTTCCTGTCGGCCCGCGTCAGCGCCGGGCGAAGCTCGGCATGGGCTCCTGGATGCCCTCCGGGTCGGCGTGGATGAGGACCTCCGCATGGGGGAAGGCCTCGCGAATCCGCGCCTCCACGTCGTCGGATATCTCGTGCGCGCGCAGCAGTGTGAGCGAGCGGTCCATCTCCACATGGACCTGGATGAACGAATCGAGGCCCGAGCGCCGCGTCCTGAGGTCATGGCAATCCAGCACCTCCGGGTGCTCGAGCACGATCCGGCGGATGCGCTCGCGGTCCTTCTCCGGCAGCTCGTGGTCCATCAGCTGCTCGATGGCGCTCCGCCCGACCCGGACCGCGGCATGGATGATGACGCCCGCGATCACGATCGCGATGATCGGATCGGCGAGGCCCCAGCCCACGGTCATCGCCAGCGCCAGCGCCGCAATCACGCCGACGTTCATCAGGATGTCGGAAGCATAGTGCAGGGAATCCGCCCTGATGGCGGTGGACCCGGTGAGCCGTACGACGCGACGCTGATAGGCCACCAGCGCCGTGGTGACGATGATGGCGAAGACCATTACCCCGATCCCCACCGGCGCCCGCGCGATCGGCTCCGGCTCCATGATGCGGCCCACCGCCTCGACGATCAGGAAGATCGCCGACGCAGTGATGAAGAGCGCCTGGCCGAGGCCCGCCAGAGGCTCCGCCTTGCCGTGCCCGAAGCGGTGCTCGCGGTCCGCCGGCTGCAGCGCATGGCGCACGGCGAACAGGTTGATGAGCGAGGCGAGCACGTCCATCACCGAATCGGCGAGCGACGAGAGCAGGCTCACGGAATCCGTGACGAGCCAGGCGCCGAGCTTGGCGGCAATCATCAGGGCGGCGGCAGCGACCGCGAAATTGGTTGCGCGGCGCATCAGCCGGCGCGCGCGCTCGGGCTCGATCCTGGGGCCGCTCGGGAATTCGGGTTTCACGCCGGCTGCTTATAGCACGGCCACGACCGATGGCCGTATCAGGCAGAGAAACAGGAACGAGCCTGGCCGGTCGAGGAACATGCACGTTGCGGCGCCGCGGGTTTCGTGTAGGATGCGGCAACACACCGGAAATCAAGGCAAAACGAGGCTTCGATGGCGTATGCTTCGCCGCTGATGGCGGGCAAGCGGGGCATCGTGATGGGCGTCGCGAACGCGCGCTCGCTTGCCTGGGGCGTGGCCAAGTCCCTCGCCGACCACGGCGCGGAGCTGGCCTTCACCTATCAGGGCGAGGCGATCGAGAAGCGGCTCCGGCCGCTCGCCGAATCGGTGGGTTCCGATTTCCTGCTCCCTTGCGACGTGACCGACCAGGCGAGCATGGACGCCACCTTCGAGGCGCTCGCCGGGCGCTGGGGCGGACTCGATTTCCTCGTCCACGCCATCGCCTACTCCGACAAGGAGGAGCTGAAGGGGCGCTATCTCGACACCACGCTCGAGAACTTCCAGAACACGCTCCAGGTCTCCTGCTATTCGTTCACCGAGCTCTGCCGGCGAGCCGTTGCGCTGATGGGGGACGACGGCGGCGGGCTGCTCACGCTCACCTACATGGGTGCCGAGCGCTGGGTGCCGCACTACAACGTCATGGGCGTCGCCAAGGCGGCGCTCGAGGCGAGCGTGCGCTATCTCGCCGCCGATCTCGGCGATCGCAACATCCGGGTCAACGCGATCTCCGCCGGCCCCGTAAAGACGCTCGCCGCGTCCGGCATCGGCGATTTCCGCTACATCATGAAGTGGAACGAGCTGAACGCGCCGCTCAAGCGCAACGTCACCATCGAGGAGGTGGGCGGTGCGGCGACGTATCTCCTGAGCGACCTCGGCCGGGGCGTCACCGGCGAGGTTCATCACGTCGACTGCGGCTATCACATCATTGGTATGAAGCGGCCGGACGCACCCGACATCTCGGTGGTCTAGGCGCGGCGAGCGCCGCCATGGCCAGCAACAGCTTCGGCCTTCTCTTCCGCGTCACCACCTGGGGCGAGAGCCACGGGCCGGCCATCGGCTGCGTCGTCGATGGCGTGCCGCCGCGCATCCCGCTCGCCGAATCCGATATCCAGCCTGCGCTCGACCGGCGCCGGCCCGGCACGTCCCGCTTCGTGACCCAGCGGCGCGAGTCCGACACCGTGCGCATCCTCTCCGGCGTGTTCGAGGGCCAGACCACCGGCACCCCCATCGCGCTCGTGATCGAGAACGAGGACGCGCGCAGCCGCGACTACGGCCCGATCAAGGACACCTATCGCCCCGGCCATGCCGACTTCACCTACGACGCGAAGTACGGCATCCGCGATTACCGGGGCGGCGGACGGGCCAGCGCGCGGGAGACCGCGATGCGCGTGGCGGCCGGCGCCATCGCGCAGAAGATCCTGGGCGCAGGCGTGACGATCCGGGGCGCCGTCATCCAGGTCGGCGGGATCGCCGTCGACCGCGCGCGTTGGGATTGGACGGAAGCCGCGCGCAACCCCTTCTTCTGCCCCGATGCCGAGACCGTGCCGGCCTGGGAGGAGGCGCTCGACGCGGCACGGAAGGCCGGCACCTCGCTCGGCGCCATTATCGAGGTGGAAGCTAACGGCGTGCCGGCGGGGCTGGGCGCGCCGGTCTACGGCAAGCTCGACGCCGACCTCGCCGCGGGCATGGTCGGGATCAACGCGGTCAAGGGCGTCGAGATCGGCGCCGGCTTCGCTGCCGCAGCCCTGCGCGGTGACGAGAACGGCGACGAGATCCGCATGGAGGGCGGGAAGCCAAAGTTCCTCACCAACAACGCCGGCGGCGTGCTCGGCGGCATCACCACCGGCCAGCCGGTCCTGGTCCGCTTCGTGGTGAAGCCTACGAGCTCCATCCGCACGCCCCGCCGAACGATCACGCGAGACGGCGTCGAGACCGAGATCTCGACGCAAGGCCGGCACGATCCCTGTGTCGGCATCCGCGCGGTGCCGGTGGGCGAGGCGATGATGGCCTGCGTGCTCGCCGATCACCTGCTGCGCCACCGCGCCCAGTGCGGATGACGTGTCGGCGCACGCCGACGCCGTCTCACACCATCCATCGCCAGGGGAGAGAGCCATGCCGGCAAAGCGAGCGCCGCGCAAAGCGGATCGCGTCCACGCGCTGCGCCTTCCTGATCAGCGCAAGACGACGCCCGAAATCCGCGCCGTCTTCGCGCGTTGCCTGGAGAAGATCGGCTTCGTGCCGAACGTGCTCCGCTCCTACACGCTCCGGCCCCGCAAGTTCGAGCTGTTCCGCAAGTACAACAACGAGCTGATGCTGGGCGACTCCGGTCTATCTCCGCTCGAGCGGGAGATGATCGCCGTCGTCGTCTCCTGCGTGAACCACTGCCACTACTGCCTGGTGGCCCACGGCGCGCAGGTGCGCGTCCTCGCAGGCGACCCGGTGCTCGGCGACCAGCTCGTCGCGAACTACCGCGCGGCGCCGCTCTCGAAGCGCCAGCGGGCGATGCTGGATTTCACCTGGAAGCTCAGCGAGAGCCCGGATTCCGTGGGCGATGCCGACCGCTCGGCGCTCGGGAAGGCCGGCTTCAGCGACGAGGACATCTTCGACATCGCCGAGGTCGCGGGCTTCTACAACATGACCAACCGGCTCGCCGCCGCCATCGACATGCGCCCCAACCGCGAATATTACGAGATGGGACGCTGAGGCATGCAAAGGGCCCGCCCCGGCGACGGGACAGGCCCCATAGAGCATATCCGTCTTCGACGGAAACGCTCTATGCCTTTATCGCTCACGGCAGCCGGCCTTCGGCCGGCGCCTACGCGGGCGCGCCGCATACGCGGCGGGCCGCTATCGCGGCCTGTCGCGCGTCCGTCAAAGTCGGACGCGCTCTAGCGTCTCGGTAGATCTATCGGGTTAGGGGTGCGCGACGGCGGCCTCTTCCCGCTGCCGGCGGTGGGCGGCCCGCATCGCCTTCTGCAGCTTCTTGAAGGCCCGCTCCTCGATCTGGCGGATACGCTCGCGCGAGACGCCGTAGACCTTGCTCAGCTCCTCCAGCGTCGACGGCTTCTCCTTCAGGCGCCGCTCGGCCAGGATGTGCTGCTCGCGCTCGGTGAGCACCTCCAGCGATTCGGCGAAGAGCTGCCTGCGATGGTCGAGCTCGTTGGCCTCGAGGATGTCCGTCTCGTGGCTCTCGCCGGGGTCCTCCAGCCAATCCATCCACTCGCCGCCGCCTTCCTCGCGGACGGGCGCGTTGAGCGACTGGTCGGGGCCGATCATCCGCCGGTTCATGGAGACCACGTCGGCGGCACGCACGTTGAGCGCGGTTGCGATGTGCTCCACCTGCTCCGGCGTGAGGTCGCCGTCGTCGATGGCTTCGATCTCGCCTTTGAGCTTGCGCAGGTTGAAGAAGAGCTTCTTCTGCGCCGCCGTGGTGCCCATCTTCACCAGCGACCAGGAATGCAGGATGTATTCCTGGATCGAGGCGCGGATCCACCACATGGCGTAGGTCGCAAGGCGGAAGCCGCGATCCGGATCGAAGCGCTTGACCGCCTGCATGAGCCCGACATTGCCCTCGGAGATCAGCTCGCCCACCGGCAGCCCGTAGCCGCGATAGCCCATCGCGATCTTGGCCACCAGACGCAAGTGGCTGGTCACGAGCTGGTGCGCCGCCTCGGCATCGTCGTGCTCGCGCCAGCGCTTGGCCAGCATGAACTCCTCCTCGGGCGAGAGGAGTGGAAATTGCCGAATTTCGCGGAGATAGCGGGAGACGCCGCTCCCCTCCATGCTCGCCGGCATCGGGACGGTGCGTGCTGTCATGGTTCCATCCCCCCTTCCAAAAGAGCCCCTCTGATCCTCCGCAGGTGCCGCCCCAGGCTCTTCGGCCGGTCCTGCGTATACACAAGGAATTGGCGCCCAAAAGCGGCGTTTTCAAGGCGAAACTATGCCCGTCACGTAAGTGTTATAGGCGCGTTATATAATACTTATAGCAGTTTAGCTTTCATATATGTCATCGCCGGCCAATGCCGCGATCAGCGCCGTCATATCCGCCGGAAGCGGACTCTCGAACGCGACTTCTACGCCGCTCACCGGGTGAACGAAAGCGAGCGCGGCCGCATGCAGCGCCTGGCGCGGGCAGAGCGCGAGCGCGGCATGCATGCCCTCGTCGAGACCCCGCCTGTGCGCGCCGCCGTAGAGTGCATCGCAGAGCAGCGGGTGGCCTGCGTGCGCCATGTGAACCCTGATCTGGTGGGTGCGCCCGGTTTCCAGCCGGCACTCGACGAGGCTCCAGCGCGCACCCGACGATTGTAGCACACGATAGCGCGTAATTGCCTGCTTGCCGCCGCTCATCCGCACGGCCATGCGCTTGCGGTTACGGGGGTCGCGGCCGATGGCGCCTTCGATCCGCCCTTCGCCGGGCCTGGGCACGCCCCAGACGACCGCGCGATAGGTCCGGCTCAGCCGCCGCGTCGCGAACTGGGCGGAAAGCCCGTGGTGCGCCGCGTCGTGCTTGGCCGCGACCATGAGGCCGCTCGTGTCCTTGTCGAGGCGGTGGACGATGCCGGGCCGCCTCACGCCGCCGATGCCGGAAAGGCTCGCGCCACAGTGTGCGAGCAGCGCATTCACCAGCGTGCGGTCCGGATTGCCCGGTGCGGGGTGGACCACAAGGCCTGCGGGCTTGTCCACCACGATCAGGTCGTCGTCCTCGTAGGCCACCTGGAGCGGAATGTCTTGGGCGCGCGGCGTCTCGTCCACGGGCGGCGGGATGACGAGCGTTACCACCTGGCCCGGTTTGACCCGATATCCCGGCTCCGTTATCGTCTCGCCAGCGATCGAGACCCGGCCGGTCTCGATCAAGTTTTTGAGCCGCGAGCGTGACAGCGCCGGCACATGATCTGCCAGGATCCGGTCCAGCCGCGCGCGAGCCTCCGCCCGAGCGACGGTGAACCGGCGACGCGTTTCAGTGGCGGTGCTCATATCCGGTACGGGCCATGATCACCTATCTCAAGATAATCGTCATCGTTCTCGGGGTGATGATTGCGGCGGGCCTCGTCGTGATCGGCCTCAAGCTGGTCGAGAAGGGCAACGAGCTGGCCGAGCTCACCGGGGACGAGGACGCGTCGCTAACCGACGAGGCGGACCTGGGCGCCGTGCCCGCAGCGACGGCGCTTCCCGCACTTGGCGACCTCGGGCTGCCGGCGGGCTCGCAGGTGCGGCGCATGAGTGCGGCGGGCCACCGGCTCATCCTCGTGGTCGCGGTGCCGGACGCCGGCGAGCGCATCGTGATCGTTGACCTCCGCAGCGGCGGCATGGTCGCCAACATCGGCCTCGAGGGGACCCCGTGAGAGCCGCGGCGGTCCGGCTCGCGCCCGAGCAGCTGCGGGCCATCGAGCGGGCGGCGGAAGAAGCCTACCCGGAGGAGGCCTGCGGCCTTCTCGTCGGCCGGTCCGCGCAGGGCGAGGGGTATCGGGTGAGCACGGTGGAGGCGAGCGCCAACGTCTCCGAGCCGCCGCGCACCCGGCGCTTCGAGGTCGATCCCAAGCTCCGCCTGCGCCTGGAGCGCGAGTTGAGGGAGAGCCCGGACTCGGTCATCGGCGTCTACCACTCCCACCCCAACGGCAGCGCCGAGCCATCCGAGACGGACATCTCCATGATCTTCGAGCCTGACATGGTTTGGCTCATCACCGCCGTCACGGACGGCAGGGCGGGTGCGACCATGGGCTGGCGGCCGGCCGAGGACGCCTCGGCCTTCCTGCCGATCGGGCTGGATGTTGCCCGCGAGACGACCGAGCGCGGATAGAGAGGACGGACAGGAATGGACTTTCGCAGCGATAACGTCGCCTCCGCCGCGCCGGAGATCGTGGACGCCGTGGCGGAAGCGGCGCGCGGCAGCGCCACGCCTTACGGCGGCGATCCCTGGACCCAAGGGTTGGATGCCGCGTTCTCCGCCCTCTTCGAGACCGAAGTCAGGGTCTTCCCGGTGTTGACCGGGACCGCGGCAAACTCCGTTGCCGTCGCCACTTTCACGCCGCCCTGGGGCGTGATCTATGCGGGCCGCGCCGCCCACGTGGAGAACGACGAGTGCGGCGCGCCCGAGTTCATGACCGGCGGCGCCAAGGTCGCGGGTATCGACGAGCGCTTCGGCAAGATCGTGCCCGACGCGCTGGAGGCCGCGCTCGCCGCGGCCGGCACGGGGGAGGTGCACTGGTCGCAGCCCGCATGCCTCAGCGTCACGCAATCGACCGAGATGGGCCAGATCTACACGCCGGACGAGCTCGCGGTGCTCACCGGGATCGCGCGCGGCCACGGACTCGCGATCCATATGGATGGCGCGCGCTTCGCCAATGCCGTTGCCGGCAGCGGCTTGAGCCCGGCGGACCTCACCTGGCGGGCCGGTGTCGATGCGCTCTCTTTCGGCGCGACCAAGAACGGCGCGCTCGCGGCGGAGGCCATCGTCCTCTTCGATCGCGAACGCGCGGGCGACCTCGCCTTCCGCCACAAGCGGGCGGGGCAGCTTCTCTCCAAGATGCGCTTCGTCTCGGCCCAGCTCGCGGCCTACATCGCGGACGGCCTCTGGCTCCGGCTGGCCGCGCACGCCAACGGCCAGGCGAAGCGGCTGGCGCAAGGGCTTGAAGCGGTGCCCGGTGCGTCGCTCGCCGCGCCTGCGGAGGCCAACGAGCTCTTCGTCACCCTGCCGCGCCCGGTCATCGACGGGCTGGCCGGGGCCGGCGTCCTCTTCTACTCGTGGCCCGAGACCGATCCTGCGACCACCACTATCCGCCTCGTCACCCGCCACGACACGGCGGACGAAGACGTCGACGCGTTGATCGAGACCGTGCACAGGCTCGCCAGCGAGGCGGCGTAGCCGGCGCGGGGCCCGTGACCGTGACGAGAGATGCGGGCTAGAGTGAGCGGATGACGCTTACCGGCCAGATCGAGGAGGACGCACCATGCTGAAGCGGCACAATCCGGCCACCGTCGTCGAGGCCTTCGGCGGCGGCTACAGCCAGGCGCTGGAGATTCAGCCGGGCGCCCGGCTGCTGTTCACCGCAGGCCAGGTGGGCATGGCGCCCGACGGCACGACGGCGAACGGCTTCGCCGCCCAGGCCGATCAGACCTGGGCCAACATTCTGGCGCTGCTCGCCGAGGGCGGCATGGGCGTCGAGGACATCGTCAAGATCACCGGCTACATCGTGGGCCACGAGAACTTCCCGGCCTACGCGGCGGCGCGGAAGAAGGCGCTCGGCGGTGTGCGCCCGGCATCAACGGCAATCATCGTGCCGGCGCTGGCGCTCCCCGAGTGGGTGGTCGAGATCGAGGCGGTCGCCGCAAAGGTCGACTGAGCAGGCCCATCGCCCGCGCGGCGAGGACTGCCGGAAGAGAGGGATCATGGTAACGCCATCCATGCAAATGATCGGCGAGGCGCTGGCCGAGATAGCCGGCGTCTCGGTGGACGACGCGCTGGCCCTCGCGGGCGGCGAGGACGCGCTCTTCGTCGATGTGCGCGAGCGAGCCGAGCAAAGCGCCGGCGCGATTGCCGGCGCCGTGGCCGCGCCGCGCGGCTTCCTGGAGTTCATCGCCGACCCCGCCTCGCCGATGCACAACCCGGCGCTCTCTTCCGGCAAGCGGCTGGTCGTCTACTGCGCCTCGGGCGGCCGCTCCGCGCTCGCCGCCAAGACCCTGCAGGACATGGGATACGCCGATGTCGCCAACCTGACCGGCGGCTTCCAGGCCTGGAGCGAGGCCGGCGGCCCGACCGAATAGCGCCCGGCAGCACGACCGCATGACCGAGCGCGGGCCCGTGGCGCCCATCGATACCGCCTTCGCCCGTGCTCACTTCCCCGCGCTTTCCGGCCCCTGGGCGCTGTTCGAGAACGCGGGCGGCACCCTCGTCGCCTCGCAGGCGCTGGAGCGCATCCGCACTTACATGACGGAGTGTCAGGTGCAGCCGGGGGCGGCGTATCCCGCCTCGGCCCGCGCCGCCGAGATGATCGCGGAAAGCCATCGCGCGATGGCGGCGATGATCAACGCCCAGCCCGAAGAGGTGATGATCGGCCCGTCCACCTCCATGAACGTGTTCCTCCTCGCCCAGGCGCTCCGGCCCGGCTTGCGCGAGGGAGACGAGATCGTCGTCACCAACCTCGATCACGAAGCGAACGTCGGCGCCTGGCGCAAGCTGGCAGCGGCAGGGGTTACGGTGCGCGAGTGGCGCTTCAATCCGGACAGCATGGCGCTCGAGCCCGAGGCCCTCGCCGCGCTGCTGAGCGAGCGCACCTGCGCGGTCTGCTTCGGCCATTGCTCCAACATCACCGGCGGCTTCACCGACGTGCCGGCGCTGGTGCGCATGATCCACGACGCGGGCGCGCTCGCCTGCGTGGACGGCGTCGCCTACGGCGCGCACCGCGCCATCGACGTGAAGGCGTGGGACGTCGATTTCTACCTCTGCTCCACCTACAAGCTCTACGGGCCGCATCTCGCGCTCCTCTATGGCAAGCGCGCGCACTTCGAGCGATTGGCGCCGCTCAACCATTTCTTCCTCGACGACGAGCTGCCGCTGAAGCTCAACCCCGGCGGCCCCAACCACGAGCTGAGCGCAGGCCTCGCCGGGATCACCGCCTATCTCGACGCGCTCCACGCCCACCACGAGGGGGAGACCAACCTGCCGCTGCACGGCCGGCTATCCGCGATCTTCGAACGCGTCGCGGTGCACGAGGAGACGTTGGGGGCGCCTTTGCTGAAATTTCTCGCATCGAAGCCCGGCGTCCGCCTCATCGGCAACCCGAGCGCCGACCGCCACGTGCGGGCACCCACGTTCTCCTTTGCGGTGGACAACCGCGATGCCGGGGAGATCGCCCGCGCCGTCAGCGCCCACGAGATCGCCATCGGCGCCGGAGACTTCTACGCCGCGCGCTGCATCGAGGCCTTGCGCCTCGCCGAGAGGGGCGGCGTCGTCCGCGCCAGCATGGTCCACTACAACACGGCAGACGAGGTCGACCGCTTGATCCGCGCCCTCGACGAGGCGATCTAGGCCGGTTCCCTCTCGTCAGCGGCGACCGCGGGGCTCCTTGTGCCCCGAGCCGCTATGCCGCACCCTATAGAACTATCGAATACTCCTGTTCAGTTCCGACAGCGAGGGGGACACGGACGTGGGGATCGTGACGGACGTCGTGCTGCCGATTGCGCTGGCGTTCATCATGCTGTCGCTCGGGCTCGGGCTCACCGTCGGCGATTTTGCGCGGGTCGCGAAACAGCCCCGCGATTTCCTCGTGGGCGCCGCGTCGCAGGTGGTGCTGCTGCCGGCGGTGGCTCTCGGCCTCGTCAGCATCTGGCCGCTCGCGCCGGAACTGGCGCTCGGCGTCATGATCATCGCCGCAGCGCCGGGCGGGGTGACCTCCAACCTGCTCACCGCCTTCGGGCGCGGCGACGTGGCGCTCTCCATCTCGCTCACCGCCGTCGTCAGCCTGCTCAGCGTCGTCACCATCCCGTTCATCGTCCTATTCGCCTACACACACCTCGTGGGCGGCGATTTGGGCGAGATCTCCGTCGTCGAAACCGCGCTTGGCGTCTTCCTGATCGTCACCCTGCCCGTGCTGATCGGCATGGCGGTCCGGCGCTGGGCCGAGAGCTTCGCCACCAGGGTCCACGCCAACGCGCACCGGATCTCCGCGTTGCTCTTCGTGCTGGTCCTGGCCGCCGCCATCTACCAGGAGCACGAGAACGCCCTCGAGTACATGGGCCAGGCAGGGCCCGTCACGGCGGTGCTCAACGTCCTGATGATGGCGCTCGCCTACGTCCTCGCGCGCCTCGTCGCGAGCGGCCCGCGCCAGCGCATCGCCATCTCCATCGAGTGCGGGGTGCAGAACGGCACGCTCGCCATCGCTGTCGCGACGCTTCTGTTCGGCGGCGGCCTCGCCGTCGTGCCCGCGGCCACCTACAGTCTGATCATGTTCGGCTCGGCGCTCATCTTCATCGCCCTCTTGAGGCGCCAGGCTATCGACTAAAGTTTGCGCGCCTGGGCGATGGGGAGGTCGGAGATCCGGGCGTACTCGCCGATGCTGAGAAGCGCCGGGTCGTTGAGATAGTCCAGCACCAGATCGGTCGAATCGAGGCCCCAGAAGAGCTCGTCGCCGATGGCGAAGGTGGGCACGCCGAAGACGCCGCGCTCTGCCGCTTCCTCCGTGCTCTTCCTCAGCCTGTCCTTGACCTCGGGCTGGGCGATGGCCCCGTCGGCGTCTGCGATGCCGAGGCGCTCCGTCAGCGCCTGCCACGCATCGTCGCGGGAGGGATCGCGCCCCTCGGCCCATATGGCGTTGAAAACCGCGCGAACGAGCGCAGGGTCGCCATCGTGCGCGACGGCGAGGCGCAGCGGGCGCAGCGGGTTGAACGGATGCGCCGGCGGCATGCGGAAGGGGATGCCGTGCCGTGCCGCGTACCAGTGGCACCAGCGGTATGTGTGCACGCGCTTGGCCGGAATTTCCGCAGGCCCCTTGTGCCCCCAATGGCCGAGCAGGCCCGCGAAGAGGACCGGTCGGCAGGCGACGTCAACGTCCGGCGGCAGCCGGTCGAACTGGACGAGTTGCAGATAGGAGAAGGGAGAGAGAAAATCGAAGTACCAGTCGGCGGCCCGCATCGGCCCGTCCTCCACGTTCCAACATCCGGGTCGCCGGCCGATTGTGCCCGGTTTGGCCCGGCCGTGCGAGAGCGAGCGGGCGGCCTGCAGGTAGAAGCAGCGGAGGGACGATGAGCGAGACGGAGCGCGAAGCGCGGATCGATCTGGCGGCGGCCTATCGGATGGCCTGCCATCACGGGCTCAACGAGGGCGTCTGCAACCACTTCTCCCTCATGCTGCCGGGAAGCAGCGACCGCTTCCTGCTGATCGCCTATGGCACCCACTGGAGCGAGGTGCGCGCGAGCAGCCTCGTCGTCGTGGACTTCGACGGCCGCGTGATCGAGGGCGAGGGGGAGGTGGAGGAGACCGCGATCTGTCTCCACGCTCCCCTGCACAAGGCGCGGCCCGATCTCCGCTGCCTGATGCACACCCATCAGCCCAACGTGCTGGCGCTCGCCATGGTCGAGGACGGCCGCCTGGAGCCCGCAAGCCAGAACGCGCTTCGCTTCACCCGGCGCATCGCCTACGACCGGGCGTATGGGGGCGTCGCCCTCGCCGGGCAGGAGGGCGACCGCGTGGCCCGCGCGATGGACGGCCACGACATCCTCTTCATGGGCAATCATGGCGTGATGGTGGGCGGCGGCGACGTCGCCAAGACCTACGACGACCTCTACTACCTGGAGCGCGCGGCGATGGTTCAGATCCTCGCCATGAGCACGGGCCGCCCGCTGCAGCCGATTCCGCCCGAGATGGTGGAGGAAACCGTGGGCCAGTTGACGCGGGACAACAGGCATCGCTACGCGCTCGAGCATTTTTCCGCGATCAAGCGGATCCTCGACCGCACCGAGCCCGACTACCGGGAGTGAGATTCCCATGCGCCCCCTCGGCATCGAGGCGGCGCCCAGGGACTAGCGATCCGGCGGCGTGCCGCGGTAGCCAGTGGCGAGCACGTAGGTCTCGGCGGAATCGCTGCGGCTCGCGGGCGGCTTGGCGTTCCGTACCCGCGCGAAGGCCTGGCGGAGGCGCACCTGAAGGTCGCTGTCGCCCCCCTGGCGCAGCTTGGCGAGGAAGCACCCGCCGGGGGCGAGCAGCGGCTCCGCGAGATCGAGCGCAGTCTCGCAGAGCGCCGAGACCCGCAGCCGGTCGGTCGGCGCGTGTCCCGTGGTCGGCGCCGCCATGTCGCTCATTACCAGGTCCGCAGGCCCGCCCAGCGCGGCGCGAATCTCGTCGAGCGCGCCCGTGCCGCAGGCATCGATGGTGAGCACGACCACGCCCTCGATGGGCTCGATCTCCGTGGTGTCGACCGCGACCACGCGGCCGCGCCTTCCCACCTGCGCCGCCGCCACCTGGCTCCAGCCGCCGGGCGCCGCACCGAGGTCGACCACCCGGTGTCCGGGCCGCAGGATGTCCGCCGTTTCGGCGAGGCCGATCAGCTTGTAGGCGGCGCGGGAGCGATAGCCGGCCTCGCGCGCCGCGCGGACGTAGGGGTCGTTGAGCTGCCGTTCCAGCCAACGGGTGGACGACGGCTTGCGGCGGCGGGCGCGCTTGAGCTTGACCGGCGCCCGTCGCTTGCGTGGGCTGCCGTCGCTGCCGGCGCTCACCGGGCCGTGCTCTCCCTCCGCTCGGCGCGCGCCGCCCGCATCATCCTGAGCAGCATCCCCTCGCGGAGCCCCCGGTCGGCGACGTCGAGCTGCCCGGCCGGGCAGACGGCCATGACCGCATCGAGGATGGCGCAGCCGGCGATCATCACGTCGCCCCGCCCCGGCCCGATGCAGGGCTGCGCCGCGCGGGCGGCAAAGTCCTGATCGATGACCGTGTCGATCACGGCGCGCACGTCGTCGAACCGCAGCCGGAGGCCATCCACCCGCTGCCGGTCGTAGCGCGGGAGCCCGAGATGGATGCCCGCGATGGTGGTGACGGTGCCCGACGTGCCGAGGAGTTGAACCCTGTCGTCGCCAGCACCCGCCGTGATGCCGTGAGCTTCGGCGAAGGGGCCGATCTCGCCTTCGATCTCGGCGACCATGGCGTCATAGATCGCGCGCCCCACCCGGTCGCCGCCGTAGCGCTCGGCGAGCGAGACGACCCCGTGGCTGATCGAGGTCCACGCCGCGAGTTCGGGCGGCAGGCTGTCGTCGAGGCGCACCCATATAAGCTCGGTGCTGCCCCCGCCAATGTCGAGCACCAGCACGTGCCGCCTCGTCCGGTCGAAGAGCGGCGTGCAGCCCTCGAGGGCAAGCTGAACCTCCTCGGCCGGCGAAATGATCTCGATTGAGAGACCCGTCTCGTCGTCGGCACGGTCGATGAACGCCTGGCGGTTCTCCGCCCGCCGGCAGGCCTCGGTGGCCACCGCGCGGTAATGGCTCACGCCGCCCCGCCGGAGCTTGCCGGCGCAGACCCGGAGCGCCCCGATGGTCCGCTCTATCGCCTGCTCGGAGAGCCGCCCCGATTGCGCGACGCCCTCGCCGAGCCGCACGATCCGCGAGAAGGCATCGACGACGCGGAAACCCTTTCCCTTGGGCCGCGCGACGAGGAGCCGGCAGTTGTTCGTGCCGAGGTCGAGCGCGCCGAATGAAGGGCCGGGCCTTCCGTCCACCATACCTGCTCCGATTGCCGGGGCGCCCGCTCCCCGGCGCCGGCTTGAGCGCCATTACAGCGCGTGCGCACGCGGCTGGCAACGCATCGAGGGCCCCGGACGCGACGCAGGTCGTGACCGAGGCGAGATGCGCGCGCTAGTCTGGCCGCATGATGACCCACGCAAGGGCCTGACCGTGCGGGACGCGGCTGCGCCAGTCCATTCGCTCGAGGCGCGCTACTACACCGATCCGGCCGTTTTCGAGAGAGAGCGCACGGGCCTCCTTTCCCGCACCTGGCAGTTTGCCCGGCACGAGAGCCTCGTCCGCAACGAGGGCGACTACTTCACCGTCGAGATTGCGGGGGAAAGCCTGTTTTGCGTTCGCGGGGGCGACGGATGCCTGCGCAGCTTCTACAACGTCTGCCAGCACCGCGCCCATCCGCTCCTGCAGGGGGCGGGCAGTGTGCGCGCCGTCGTCTGCCCCTATCATGCCTGGTCCTACGAGCTCGACGGAGCATTCCGCAGCGGGCCGAACGTCGCATCGGTTCCAGGCTTCGATGCCTCGGCCATCCGTCTCACGCCGGTTCGCACCGAGACCTTCCACGGCTTCGTCTTTATCAACCTTGACCAAGACGCCCTGCCGATGGACGAGTGGTATCCCGGCGTGCGCGAGGAACTGGCGACGTACGTGCCGGACGTCGGCGCTCTCGAGCCGCTCGAATGGCTCGAGGTGCCCGAGAGGTGCAACTGGAAGGTCTCGGTCGAGAACTATTCCGAGTGCTACCACTGCACGCTGAACCACCCGACCTTCGCGACCGGCGTCGTCCGGCCCGAAAGCTACGACATCCGGCCTTCGGACCGGGGATACGTCCTGCGCCACGTCTCGGAGTGCCAGGACCTCGAACGGATGAGCTATCCGATCGACATTTCGGTGCCCCATGCCGGCGCGTACCGCTCCTTCTTCCTCTGGCCCACGTTCTCGTTCCAGGTCTATCCGGACAATCTGCTGAACACCTACCACTGGCGCCCCCATGACGTGGACACCTGCACCGTCTGGCGTGGCTGGTACACGCCCGGCGGGGCGGAAAGCGAGACGGTCCGCCGGCTTGCCGTCCAGGACCGCGAGACGACTGTGGCCGAGGACCTCCGCCTGGTCGAGAGCGTGGCGCAGGGGCTGAAGAGCCGCGGCTACCGCCCGGGGCCGCTCGTGCTCGACCCCGCCGGCGGGCTCAACACCGAGAACGCGATCCGGACGCTCCAGCAATGGATGCGCGAGGCGGCGGAGGAGGCGTGACGGCAGGCCTCGCCAAGATCGGTTGACACGGCCGCCCCATGCCATAAGTTTTGGGCGACGGCCTGCTGGGGGATAGTCTAACGGTAGGACAGCGGACTCTGACTCCGTAGGTCCAGGTTCGAATCCTGGTCCCCCAGCCACCTCTCCCGCCCGGCGCGGCCCGATGGCCCAGCCGGGCTATCCAATTCTGCCGGGCGCCGTGCTCAGGCGTGGGTGCGGGTCTTCTCCGGGTCGTAGAACGGAATCTGAGAGACCGTGGCCTGGCACTGCATGGTCTCGCCTTCCAGCATCAGCTCCGTGCCCTCGGCCGCCGCGCTCGGCGAGATGTGACAGAGCGCGAGAGATTTCTGGAGCCTGTGCGACCAGGCCGGGCTGTTGACGACGCCGACCTTGTCGCCGTCGAGGGTGAGCGCGGCGCCTGCCTCCACTGCGTCGTCGTGATCGGCGACGATGCCGACCATGAGTATCTTCTCCTGCCCCTTGCGGGCGAACACCGCGTCCCTGCCGCGAAAATCGCCCTTCTTGCGCGAGACCGACCATCCCATGGTCACCTCCCAGGGCGTGTTCTCCTCGGTCATGTCGTAGGGATAGAAGAGGAGCGCCGCCTCCACCCTGATCTTGTCGAGGCAGGTGAAGGAACAGGGGACGATGCCGGATCCGGCGCCCCGCTCCAGGATCTCCTCCCAAAGCGGCACAACGTGCTCGGCGGTGGCGAAGATCTCGTAGCCGCGCTCGCCGGAATAGCCAGTGCGCGAGATCAGCACCGGGCGGCCGAAGAGCGTGGTTTCCGCCTGGCGAAAATAGCCGAGCGCGGGCAGGTCGATCGGCATATGCGCATCGAGAAAGCCCACCGATGCCGGCCCCTGCAGCGAGATGTCGTGCAGGTCGTCGTCGAAGACGATGCTCGCGTCGCGGCCCGCTGCGCTTTCCTGCAGCTTCTCCATGCAGGCGCCCGCGCCGTGGACGACGAGGAAGTCGTCGTCGCCCAGGGTGAAGATGATGGCATCGTCGCAGATGCCGCCGTCATCCTGCAGCACCGGCCCGTAGGCCGAACGCCCGATCGGGATCCGGGTCATGTCGCGGGTGATGATGTGATCGCAGACGGCGGCGGCGTCGCTGCCGCGCACGCGGACCTTCTTGAGCCCCGAGACGTCGAAGAGGCCGGCGCGCTCCCGCACCGCGTCGTGCTCGTCGCAGGGGTCGCTGTTGTAGGTCCACGGCGCGCCCATGCCGTTCCAGTCCTCAAGGTTGGAGCCGAGCGCCCGGTGGTGCGCGGCCAGCGCCGATTCACGTGTGCTCATGCGCCCTCTCCCCTATCGTATCCCTCAGTCGCCGGACTGGATTGCTCCCGCTCTACGCGCCGCCGTTGGCCGGCAGCGACGGGTAGGTCGTGTCGCCCCAGATCTGGCGCTCCCTGATCCAGGGCAGCGGGTACTGCGGGTTCTCGGACTCGAACTCCCGCGCAAGCCGGTGGCCGTCGAACACCGCGTCGGCGATCATCCGGGGCGCGTAGCAATCGCCGATATGGAAGATGTTGTCGATCTCCTCGGCGGCCCACTCGTCCTTGCGCGCCTTCAGCTCGGTGAAGAGCGCGCTGTTGGAGAGGCGGGCCGTGGCGACGACCAGGCTGTCGCAGGTGAGCTCGTCGATATGCGTGTTGGCCGTGCGCGGCAGCTCGCCGGTGCGCGGATCGGCGCTCCGCCGGTAGCCGTCGCCGAAGATCGGATAGGCGCGCACGGTGACCTCGTTGCCGGTGTCGACCGAATGCACCCAAGTGGAGCTCAACTCCGTGATCCCCTTCTCGTGCATCATGCGGTGCAGGTTGGGGGCCTCGAGGGTGAAGTCGGTGTAGTGCACCGATGAGCCGAGCTGGGTGATGATGGTCACCTGCTTGCCCTGATCGACGAGATACTCGGCAAGGCTCGCGCCGGTGTAGTAGCCCTCGGCCTCCAGCACGATGACGCGGTCGCCGACATCCTTGCCGGCCATGACCTGCTCCGGCGTACACACTTGGGCGAGGCTCGCATCGACGCCCGGGATCGGCGCGTGGGTGGTGCTGCTCAGCCCATCCGTCGCCCAGTGCGAGCCGACTGCGACAACGACACGATCGGCGCCGTAGGTGAGCACGTCGTCCGCGCCCATCTCGCCCACGCCGGTGTGCACCTCGACCGACTTCAGCTTGTCGAGCTGGATCTGGCGATAGCTGGTCACGCGCCCCCACTCGGCAAGGCCGGGGAAGCGCTGGATGTAGCGCACACAGCCGCCGATCTCGCCGTCGGCCTCGCGCAGGTGCACGTCGTAGCCGCGCTCTCCGAGCACACGGGCACACTCCATCCCGGCGGGCCCGGCGCCCACCACGAGGACGGAGCCGGGGTCCGCCGCCTTCTCGAACTTCTCCGGATGCCAGCCGCGGCGGTACTCCTCCATGGAGGTCGCATTCTGGGTGCAGATGAGCGGCGGCCCGCCGATCTCCCAGCGCGAGATGCACATGTTGCAGCCGATGCACTCGCGAATGTCGTCGAGGCGCCCCTCGTCGATCTTGTTGGGCAGGAACGGGTCGGCAATCGAGGGCCGGGCGGCGCCGATGATGTCCGCCTGGCCGGAGGTCACGATCTGCGCCATGTCGTCTGGGCTCGTCACCCGGCCGACGCCGAGCACCGGCACGTTGGCGATGCTTTTCACGTCCTTGACCCAGGGTTTCTGGTGGTTGGCCTTGTAGAAGCGGGACGGGCCCGCATCCTCGCCCCACTCGGCGATGTCGCCGATGTTGACGTCCCAGAGGTCGACCACGCCTTCTTTGGTCGCGAGCTCGACGAACTTGAAGCCGTCGTCGCCGACCTCTACGCCCTCTGCGCCGTACAGCGTGTCGATGGCGAAGCGGGTCGCCACGGCGCAGTTGTCGCCCACGGCCTGCTTCACCGCGGCCAGGCCCTCGATCCAGAAGCGCGCCCGGTTCTCGAAGCTGCCGCCATAGCGGTCCGTGCGCTTGTTGTAGAATTTGGAGAGGAACTGCAGCGGCAGATAGCTGTGCGCGCCGTAGACGTAGATGATGTCGAAGCCCGCCCGCTCGGCCCGGATCGCGGCGTCGACGTACATCTGGATCAGGTCCCTGATGTCGTCTTCGTCGGCCTCGCGCGGATAGGTGCGGGATTCGAACTCGGACGCGATCTGGCTCGGGCCACGCGGCACGGCGCGGCTCTCCATGCAGGGTGCGTGGGGGCCGCCGTACCACATCTCGATCCCGGCCAGCGAGCCATGTTTGTGAATTTCGTCACACATGTGACCCAAATTGATTACATCTCCGTCGTCCCAGATGCGGGCCGAGACCCGATGCACGTCGTCGGACTCCGGGTGGATCGAGGCGTACTCGGTGCAGATGCCGCCCCAGCCGCCCTCGGCCTTCATGCCGCGGAAGGCCGCTTGCGCGCCCGGCCGCTCGGACCCTGCGCCGTTGCAGTGGGGAACCTGATAGAAGCGGTTCTTCATGGTCTTCGGGCCGATCCGAATCGGCTCGAACAAGCAGTCATACTTCGGATCACGCGCCATCGGGCCTCCCCCTTCTCTTCGTCGCGCCGCCGCTTGCCCCTCGGTAGCGAGGAAACGGCAAACGGCACACGGTCGATCAAGCGATGATGTCTACGAGGCAGGATAGCATAGTGGATGCGGGGCCGGTAGACGTTCGACTATCAGTGGCGGCATCAACTCAACTAAACACTTGATTGGTACTACCAAATAGTCGCATTCCGATACTCTGATTGGTCCAACCAGCTACTCGTATTCGTGCCCGAATTTGTCGCACGGTCTTGACTCGGATCAATGACAGCGAATACGCTTTTGTCCGACGATTTCGCAATAGGAGCGCAATCGATCCGGCTGCTTCGGCACGTTGCGCCACATTACAGCGCTCCGCGCAGCCGCACCCAACAGGGAGACCAACCATGGGCAAGAAGGGACTTACACGCAGGCAGTTTACCGGTACCGCCGCAGCCGCGGCCGGCGCCGTTGCCGCGTCGTCGTTCGGCGCCCCCTATGTCGCGCGGGGTGCCGAGAAGGTGGTGAAGCTGGGCTTCCTCGCCCCGCTCACCGGCGAGGTCGCCGCCTGGGGCCTGCCGGGCCGTGACGGCTGCCTCATCTGGGCCGATCATGTGAACGCCGCCGGCGGCATCAAGATCGGCGACGACAACTACATGGTCGAGATCGTCTCGTATGACGACGAGTATCTGGCCGACAGGGCGCTGATCGGCGCCAAGAAGCTGGTGCTCGAGGACGACGTCAAGCTGGTGATGATGCTGGGCGGCAGTGATGCACCGGCGGCCGTGCAGTTCTTCACCAAGCAGAAGATGCTGTCGTCGACCCTGCTGCCGAGCGACCTCACCCCGGACACGCTCTATCACCTGGCGCCGGCCGAGGTGCATCCGATCTACAACGTCACCGGCGTCGAGTGGCTGGCGGAGAACCGCCCGGAGCTCAAGACGGCCGCGATCTGCGCTCAGGACGACGAGCTCGGGCGTCCTTCGGTCGCGACCTACCTGGCCGCGTTCGAGGCGGCGGGGATCGATGTCGTCTACAACGAGTTCTTCGACATCGCGACCACAGACTTCGCACCGGTGGTGACCGCGATGCTGGCCAGCAATCCCGACATCCTGTGTCTCGACACCGCCTATGCCGACTTCGTGAACCTGATCACCGAGACGGCGATCAACCAGGGCTTCACCGGGCAGTTCCTCTCGTGCACCTTCGATTTCTACCCGCAGGTGGGCGAAAAGGTCGGCAAGGAGGCGATCGAAGGGTTCATTTTCCAGTTCCCGGATTTCGACGACGAGGCGCTCAACGCCGACCACATCAACTTCGACAACCCCAACCAGTTCTACGCCGACTATGTCGAGCGCTTCCCCGGCACCTGGAGCGCGGTGACCTGGGAGTATCCGGCCATCGCCGAGATGTGGAAGCGGGCAGCCGAAAAGGCGCAAAGCATCGAGCCCATGGCCGTGCTCGCGGCAATGCAGGAAGGCGGGCGCGGCGCGCACGTCTTCGGCGATGCCGACTGGTGGGGCAGCGAGCTGTGGGGGATCGACAACGCGCTGGTCGGGAACTGGCCGGTCGTGCAGATCCAGGACGGCAAGGCCAAGATCGTCGAGTACCGCAGCATCATCGACTGGTGGAACAAGCACGGCGATCTGTTGATCAAGCACACCGAGGCGCTCAGCTAAGCTCTTCAGGCGGTAGCGACCTCATCATGACGCGGCGGGTCCGTCGACAGCACGGACCGCCGCACGCGAAAGCCGGGGCTGTGCGGCCCCGGCTTTTTCGTCGTAGGATTTATCCCGGGACAAGCGCTTGCCCCGTCCGACCCGGCGCGTCGAGCGCGCGGCCGGCCCGTCAGGGCGTGCCCGGCACCTGAGCCGCACGAGGGACCGTGGATACTGCCATTCAGACGCTGGTGAACGCTCTGATGCAGAGCAGCTTCGTCGCGCTGATGGCGGTGGGCCTTGTTCTCATCTTCGGCGTCATGAGAGTCATCAACTTCGCCCACGGCGAATTCTACATGGCCGGCGCCTACGTCGTGTTCTGGCTCTACGCGCAGCACGAGTTGCCGTTCTTCGCCGCCGTCGTTGCGGCCATGATCATCGTCGGCATCATCGGCCTGATCATGGAGCAGATCCTGTTCAAGCCGACGCGAGACAACCCGCTCGGCGGGCTCATCATGTCCGTGGGAGTCCTCTTTATTCTCCAGGTGCTCGCCGCGGTCATATTCGGCGTGGGCCTGATGAAGCACATCCCGCCGAACTTCCCGGGGGCGACGCAGGTCTTCGGCATAGAGGGCGTCTCGGTGCCATGGCAGCGTCTCGTCGCCTTCGGCATCTCGATCCTGCTGCTGGTGGGCTTCTGGCTCTTCCTCAAGCGCACGCGGCTCGGCTGGGCGCTTCGTGCCTGCGCGCAGGACCGCGAGGCGGCGGCGCTGCAAGGGATGTCGATCAACAAGCTGGCGCTACTCGCCATGGGGCTCGGCGCCGGCATGGCGGGCGCCGCCGGCGCGATCATGGCGCCGCTGGTCCGCGTCTATCCCTATATCGGCGGCCCGGTGATCGTGACCGCCTTCATCGTCATCGTCGTGGGTGGCATCGGCAGCCTCGAAGGCGCGGTGCTGGCCGCGGTGCTCTACACCTTCTTCCACACCTTCGTCGCAACCTACCTCGACGGGACCATCGCGAGCATCCTCGGCCTGCTGCTGATGCTGCTCGTGCTCATCGTGCGTCCCGCCGGACTGCTGGGTAAAGGTGAGAAGGTCTAACCGACTCCTCGCGACAGGCGGCGGGCTGGCAGTCGTGCTGGCCGTCTTCTGTGCGCTGCCCTTCCTGGTCGCGATCTACCGCATCGACATCCTGATCTTCCTGCTGATCAACGTGATCCTGGCGGTGAGTTACCGATTCCTGACGCTCGCGGGCGAGTTCTCGCTCGCCCACGTGGTGATGATGGGGGTGGGCGCCTACGGCAGCGCGCTCGCGACCAAGGAGGCCGGGCTCTCGGTCTGGCTCGCTGCGCCGCTGGCAGCGGCCTTCACGGGCCTGCTGGCGCTGGTGCTCGCCTTCCCGCTGTTCCGGATGAAGGGCTTCTACTTCCTGATCGGTTCCTTCGCCGCCGGCGAGGCGATCCGGCTCACCTGGAACCGCTTCCGCGATCCCTTCGGCGGTCCCGGCGGCCTGGTGTTCATCCCCTCGCCCGAAATTCCGCTCCCCGTCCTCGGCATGTTCGACGTCGCAGCGGACCCCATCGCCTACTACTTCCTGTGCCTCGCGATCGTGGTCATCACGATCTTTATCTTCTACCGGCTTGAGCACTCGCGCTTCGGTCTCACGCTGCACGCGATCCACTGGAAGGACGTGCTCGCCGAATCGGTCGGCGTGCACATCTGGTGGTACAAGACCTTCGCCCTGGTGGTCGCGTCCGGCTTCGCCGGGCTCGCGGGCGGGCTCCTCGGCCACTACCTCGGCACCGTCAACCCGGTCCAGTTCAACCTGCACATCATGCTGTTCGTGCTGGTATGGGTGATCGTGGGCGGCACGCGGACCATCGCCGGACCCATCATCGGCGTCATCGTGCTGACGGTCGTCGACCAGGGCCTGCGCGGCTTCCACGAATGGCGGCCGCTCTTCTACGGCGCGATCCTGATCCTCACGGTGATGTTCCTGCCGGATGGGCTGGAGAGCCTGCCGCGGCGCTTGAAGGAGTGGTACGAGCTGGCGCGGTACGGGCGCCACCCGGAGGTCAGCGACGACGAAGAACCACCGGAGTCAGATAAACCGCCGCCTCGAGACGCCTGAGATCCGTCGGCCCCTCGTCCTCCGCGAGTGGGGTCAGGCGCTCCGGGCCGAAGATTACCGGGTCGCGCTCGATCGCCTCAGCCCGCTGTCGCGCGTCCAGGGCCGCCGCATCGTCTCCCTCCGATGCTCTGAGCGCCGCAAGGGCGCGGCAGATCGGCGCTTGGTCGCAGTCGCGGCGCCCGAGCCCGGCCAACCGCAGTTCCCGAGCCTCCTCCAGCACGGCCGCCGGATCGCGCGCAAGATGCGCGCCGCCGGCGAGCGCCGCCGTCCGGCCGGCACCGAGCAGCTTGGCGAACTCGACACGGGCGAGCGCGTCGTAGCTTCGCCGATGCTTCGCCTCCAGCCGCAGGTGGAAGCCCGAGCTGCGCGCGCGCTGCGGGAGCGCCATGCGCGCGACCCAGGTCTCCGCCGCGCTCCAGGCCTGCAGCGCTCGGCGGAAGGCGCGGCGCGCGCTCGCGGCGTCGCCTTGCGCGGCGTGGCAAAGGGCGAGGTGAGTCCGGCTCGCGGCGCGTCGCGGATCGTCCGCATCGAAGGCCCGGGCGATAGCGGCGGCGGAGCGCCACGCGGCGTATGCCTCCTCGATACGGCCCGCCTGAAAGGCCGCGAGGCCCTCCGAGACCCGCACTTCCCAGCGCTGTTCGGCCGACATCGTTCAGGCCAGTCCGGCGGCGCGGACGGCGGCCATGTAGGTGCGGCTCACCGGCACCTCGTGCCCGCCGGTGAGCCGCAGCGTCGTGCGGCCGCTCCGGCGCGCAGCACCTTCCACGTGGTGGCGCGCGACCCAGTAGGAGCGATGCACCCGGAGCCCGCCCGCGCCGTCGAGCTCGGCGACGGCGTCGACGAAGCGCATGAGCACCAGGGTCGAGCCTGCGGTGGTGACCGCCTCGACGTAGTGGTCCGCGGTCTTGAGGTAGACGAGGTCGCGCCCGAGCTTTTCCGGCAGGCGGTCGAGGAAGCGCGCGCCGGGCGCGGGACCGGGGCCGGCGGCTGACTCCCCGGCCGGGTCGGCCACGGCGGCGGCGCTTCCTTCCGCCAGCCGGCGCCGGACTTCGATGACGGCGACCACGGCAAGCCCGATCACCAGCATCAACACGGCCACCGAGAGATAGATCATCGGCGCGGAGATGCCGACGGCGTAACCCGGCCGGAAGAGCGCCTCGGCAGCGAACACCACCCCGGTTCCGGGGCCGGCGGCGACGGGTGCTGCGATCGCCGTCACCAGCGCGCGCCGCCGCATCGATCCGCCACCAACGATGATGAGCGCCGACATCATGATGCCGCCGCAGACGAGCCAATTGCCGCCCATCGCCACCACCCAGTAGCCGATGCGGCCGGCCAGCCCGAGGGAATCGTAGGTGCCGAAGGGGCCGATGAAGGCGAACAGCAGCACCAGGCCGACGAGCGCCGCCCCCTGACCGGCCAGCGAGCGGCGCAATTCGCGAAGCGTGAACGGCGAATCCTGCAATTCGCGAATAATCCCGTGGCGTTTGCGTATCGGTCGGTGACGCGCGGCGCGGGCAGGCTCACCGTGCCCCGGTCAGCCAACCACACGCTCAGGAGAATATGTGATGACCATTCGAACCGCATCCATCAAGGGTTTCGCTCTGGCCGCTACGGTCGCCTACGCCGCGTCGTTCGCTTTCGATGCCACCGCGGCCGATCTCGAGGTCCGTGTCGACGGCCTGCGCTCGGCCGACGGTGACGTGCGTGTGGCGCTCCACCGGCAGATATCGGACGATAGCTTCCCCGGCGATGCCGGCGTGGTCGGCGCGTCCTTCCGTCGCGCCGCCGAGGGCGCCGTTCGTTTCATCTTCGCGGACGTGACGCCCGGCGCCTACGCCGTGGCCGCGTTCCACGACGCCGATGGCGACGGCGCGCTCAACCAGAACGTCGTCGGCATGCCGACCGAAGGCCACGGTTTCTCCAACGGCGCGCGCGGCTTCATGGGCCCGCCCAGCTTCGAGGACGCGGCGGTGACCGTAGGCGAGAGCGAAGCCGTGGTCTCCGTCACCGTCTCGCTCGACTATCCGCTCGGGGCGCAGCAATGACCGGCGCACCCTCCCGCCGGGCGGTTTTGCAGGCGCTCGGCGCCCTGCCGGTCCTGATCGCGGCCGGCGGGGCAGGGGCGGGGAGCGGTGAGGCGGCCGAGCCGCCCCTCTCCGCCCAACAGCGCATGCTGGCTTTCGCCACGGCGCCGGCCGAGACGTTGGCCGCACCGCTCACCACGCTTGCCGGCCGCCTGCCGTCCGATCTCACCGGCGTGCTCTGGCGCAACGGCCCGGCGGAGCACGAGCGCTTCGGCCATCGCTACGGCCACTGGTTCGACGGCGACGGCATGGTGCAGGCCTTCACCTTCTCAGGCGACGGCGCGAGCCATCGCGCCCGCATCCTGGAAACGCCGAAGCGTCGCCGCGAGACGGAAGCGGGCAAGCGCTTGCTCCCCACCTTCGCCACGCTGCCGCCGGAGGCCGTGCCGATCCTCTCGCCGGACGACATGAACGCCGCCAACACCTCCGTGCTCGCCCACGGGGGGCGGCTCTTGGCGCTTTGGGAAGGGGGTTCGGCCCTTGCCGTCGATCCCGAGACGCTCGAAGCAGACGAATTCGTCTCATGGCGGCCCGATCTCGCAGGCTTGCCCTTCTCGGCCCACCCCAAGGTGGAGGCCGACGGCACCTGCTGGAACATCGGCTGCGCCACGGCGCCCCGGCCGATGCTGCTCTTCTATCGCATCGACCCGCGAGGCCGGCTCGTCGCGTTCAACGCGCTCCCCCTCGACCCCCTCGGCATGGTGCACGACTATGTCGTGACCCGGCGTCATCTGGTGCTCGTCGTGCCCCCCTTCGTGGTGGAGCCCGAGCGCTTCGCCGCAGGTCCGGTGAGCTTTCTCGACGCTCATGTCTGGCGGCCGGACCTCGGCACCCGCGTCATCGTGGTGGAGAAGGAGACCCTCACCCCGGTGCGCCGCTACGAGCTGCCGGCGGGCTTCCACTTCCATCACGGCAACGGGTGGGAGGAGGCGGACGGCACCATCCACCTCGACCTCTGCCGGGCGGCGGACCCGATGTTCGCGGTCCACGACCTCCGCGCGGTCATGACGGGGGACTGGCGCTTCCCGTCGGCGCAGCCGCACTACAGCCGCATGGTGCTCGGGCCCGGCGGTGGCGCCACGGTCGAGCCGGTGACCACAGCGGTGGCGGATTTTCCGCGCATCGACCCGCGCCGCACCGGGCTCCGGCACCGCGCGCTCTTCGCGCTCACCGGCTCAGGCGACGGCGGCTGGCCGCTCTCGCGCGTCGACTGGATCGACCCCGACCGAGGTGCGGTGGACGGCTGGTCCTATCCGCGCCACGTGATTCCGGAAGAGCACGTATTCGTGCCGCGCGGGGAGGCCGAGGGCGACGGCTGGCTGGTGGGTCCCTTCCTCGACCTGGAGCGCCGCGCTGCCGGGCTCAGCGTCTTCGACGCCCAACACCTCGCCGACGGGCCGCTCTGGAAAGGCATCCTGCCCTATCCGCTCCCACTCGGCCTGCACGGAACCTTCGTTCCGGCGTAACCGAAACTCAAAGAGCGGGATCGGCGGAGGGAAGGCCCAGCAGCACGCGGCCGTGGTTGGACGCGTTCACGTCCCAGTTCTGGGTGATGTGGCCGCGGATGCAGTTGAGATCGCGCATCGCCCGCGAAATCGGGTTGCGGTCGTAGAGCCCGGCCCCGCCCGAGAGGTGGAAGAGCAGGTCCACCGCCTCCGCCGCGAGCTTGCCCGCCATGGTTGCCTTGGCGCGAAGCTCCGTCTTGAGCGGCATCGGCGCGACCTCGCCCCGCTCGGCGACCGCCATGCCTACGTCGCAGCAATGGTGGAGCAGCAGCCGCGCGGTCTCGATGGCGGTATGGGCCTCGGCGACCTTGACCTGAGCGGTGGAGTAGTCGGCCATGCTCTTGCCCGACATCCGCGCGACGCGGTCGCGGGTACGCGCGATGAAATCGTCATAGGTGGCCTGGGCGACGCCCACCGCGACGATGCTCTGGTTGATGGAGAACATGGCGAAGGCCGGCAGCTTGTAGAGCGCCGCGTCGTTCACCGCGCAACCCGGCGCGTTGCCGCCGCCCTTGGTCTCGTCGATGGCGAGCGCGCGCCGGTCCGGCACGAAGACGTTGTCCACGGCGACATCAGCGCTTCCGGTGCCGCGCAAGCCCGCGGTGTGCCATGTGTCGATGATCTCGAATTCGCCGAGCGGCACGGCGTGCATCTGCGCGCGCTTGTGCACGCCTTCGCCCTCCGTGAACGCCGTCGCGATGAACCAGTCCGCGCCGTAGACGCCGCTCGCGAACGGCCACCGCCCGCTGATGCGCCAGCCGCCGTCCACCCGCACGGCCCGGCCGCAGCTCGGGATCAGCACGCCCGCCACCATGGCGTCCGGCACCGCCTCCCAGATCTCGTCCTGCCCCTCCGGCGGCCAGTAGCCTAGAAGGCAGTTGTGCGAGCAGTACTGGGTCAGGCACCAGCCGGCGGCGCTGCAAGCGATGGAGATGGTCTCCACGATATCGGCCATGCCGGAGAAATGCGCTTCGGCCCCGCCGTGGCGGGCGGGCTGCAGGATGCGCTGAATGCCGGACTCGCGCATCGCCTGCATGGTCTCGGGCGCGAGCCGGCGATTTTCCTCGGTCTCGTCGGTCCGCTCGCGCACCGTTTCCATGAGCCCTCTGGCTCGCGCGAGCAGGTTCTCCCGGGTCCTCACCGTCGCCGCTGCCGCCGCCTCGTTCATGGTGCTTCAACCCTCCATCAGCACGTCATGGGCGAGATGGTCCGCCACCCGGTCGAGGCCCTCGCCGGTGCGGCAGTTGGTCAGCAGCACGGGCCTGCCCGAACGCACGTCCTCCGCTTCCTGTCGCATGACCGGGAGATCGACTCCCACGTGGGGCGCGAGGTCCGACTTGTTGATGATGAGCAGGTCGGCCCGGATGATGCCGGGGCCCCGCTTGCGCGGGATGTCGCCGCCGCCCGAGACGTCGATCACGAACATCCAGTAGTCCACCAGGTCGAGGGAGAAGGTGGAGGCGAGGTTGTCGCCGCCGCTCTCGATCAGGATGAGGTCGAGCGGGCGGAGCTGATCTTCCAGCAGGTCGGCGGCCTCGATGTTGAGCGTCGGGTCCTCCCGGATCACCGTGTGGGGGCAGGCGCCCGCCTCGACGCCCACCACGCGCTCCGGCGAAATCAGGCCGCTCCGCTGCAGCCGCTCCGCGTCCTCCTGCGTCACCAGGTCGTTGGTGACGATGGCGAGCGAAGTGCCGCGCGCCGCAAACAGGGGAAGCAGGCCCTCGATGAGCGCCGTCTTGCCCGAGCCCACCGGCCCGCCGATGCCGACCCGCGCCGCGCTCGGCGCGGCTGTTGCCAGGGCCTCTGCCGTCTCCGCCATCACGTGCCCTCCGGCTCGTCCACGAGACGCGCCCTGCCGTCAGCCAGGTGCTGAGCGAGGCGCGCCATGTAGGTCTCGCGCGGGCCGTCCAGCGCGACCTTGAGGACCGCGCCCTCGAAGCGCACCCGCCAGTGCAGATTGCCGCAGAAATAGCCGAGGTCCAAAGCCGCTGCGAGGTTCCGGGGCTTCAGCGCGAGCCACACCGTCTCCCGCATGCGGACGACGACGGCGCGGTCATCTTCGAGCAGAAGGACCGTACCGTTGGCGAGGCTGTCAGAGCGTGCGAGCGCGATCGCGCAGTCGGTCCCCTTGTCGGTCGCGACGCGCAGCCGCTTGCGCGCCGTGTCGGCCGCATCCAGCGTGATGGACTCGACCCGGCCGTCGTGCTCCAGCGCGTGCAGTCGTTCCGCGATGTCAGGCTCGGTCGCGTTGCCGAGGATCCGGGTAAGACGCAACATGGCGGGCAGCTTACGGGCATGGGGCGCGCTGGCAAGAGAGGGCGCGCCGGCGCGTCGCGTGTCGATTGAAGGCCGGCCGGGCCTTCGGCATCATGCGGGCACGGCGCCACGCGGAGGAAAGTTATGCGCGCGACGATGATGGACTACCCGCTCACGCTGACCCAATACCTGGAGCGGGCCGGCACGTTGTTCAGAGACGGCGAGATCGTCACCCGGCTGCCGGACAAGTCACTGCACAGCTACCGCTACGGCGACTTCCACCGGCGCGCCCGCCAACTCGCCTCGGCGCTCAAGCGCGCAGGTCTTGAGCGGGGCGATCCCGTCGCCACCATGATGTGGAACAACTACCCGCACGAGGAGTGCTACTTCGGCGTCCCCTGCGCCGGCGGCGTGCTGCACACACTGAACTTCCGCCTGCACCCGAACGACATCGCCTATATCGCGAACCACGCCGGCGACCGCTTCGTGATCGTGGACGACGTGCTGCTCCCGCTCTTCGAGAAGGTTCGGGCCGAGGTCGCGCCGGAGCGGGTGTTCGTGGTCGCGCTCTCCGGCCAGCCGGTGCCGGCGGGCTACGAGAGCTACGAGGACCTGCTGGCCACCGGTGATCCCGACGACGATCTGCCCACGCTCGACGAGCGCGATGCCTGCGGCGTCTGCTACACCTCCGGCACCACCGGCCGGCCCAAGGGCGTCGTCTACTCGCACCGCGCCATGGTGCTGCACACCATGACGATGTGCATGACCGAGCCCTTCGGCATGAGCCAGCACGATTCCGTCATGCCCGTGGTGCCGATGTTCCACGCCAACGGCTGGGGGCTCCCCTACGCGGCGGCGGCGAGCGGCGCCCGCATCGTCCTGCCCGGCCCACACCTCGATCCGCTGAGCCTGCTCGACCTTTGCGAGGCCGAGCGGGTCACGTTCACCGCTGGCGTGCCGACGATCTGGAACGGAATCCTCCAGGCGCTCGATGCCGAGCCGGAGCGCTGGTCGCTCGACTCCCGGTTCCGCACGGCGGTCGGCGGCTCGGCGGCGAGCGAGGCGATGATCCGGGGCTTCGACCGTCACGGGGTCCGCACCATCCACGCCTGGGGCATGACGGAGATGACGCCGCTCGGCACCGCCGCGATGCTCAAGGCGACCATGCAGGAGTTGGACGAGGACGCCGCGTACGGCTACCGCGCGAAGCAGGGGACCGCTCTGCCCTTCGTCGACATGCGGTTGATCAACGATGCCGGGACCGTGCCCTGGGACGGCGAGACCATGGGCGAAGTGCAGGTGCGCGGGCCCTGGATCGCCGCCGCCTATCACGATTCGGAAGAGCTCAGCGACAAGTGGTCGGAGGACGGCTGGCTGCGCACCGGCGATGTCGCCACCGTCGACTCCGAGGGCTACATGAAGATCACCGACCGCACCAAGGACCTGATCAAGTCCGGCGGCGAATGGATCAGCTCCGTCGATCTGGAGAACGCGCTCATGGGTCATCCCGCCGTGAGCGAGGCAGCGGTGATTGCGGCGCGCCACGAGAAGTGGGAGGAGCGCCCGCTCGCCGTGATCGTCCTGAAAGAGGGGGCGGAGGCGGATTCGGACGCGCTCCAAAGCCACCTCGCGGCGGGCTTCGCCAAGTGGTGGCTGCCCGACGACTACGTGTTCGTGGACGAGATCCCCCGCACGTCCACCGGCAAATTCCTCAAGTCGGCGCTCCGCGAGCGCTTCGATGGAGTGCTCGTCGGCGAGGGCGGCAGCGGGAGTTAGCTGCCCTTGCCGCAGGGCCCGGCCTGGCGGCGCGCGGCTGTCGCGGCCTCGTCGATTTCGGGCGGGTCGCCGGTCAGCACGACGCCGAAGCGCTGCTCCGCCTCCTCCGCCGTGTAGTAGCCCCGCAGCACGTCCTGTAGCACCAGCGCCGGATCGCGCGCCCAGGCATCGCCATAGCCGCCGCCGCCCGGCGTGGACACGCGGACGGTGTCGCCCGGACGGAGCGGGATTTCCTGGTCCTTGGAGAGGTGCGGCGGCTTGTAGCGGGAGCCGTCGGCGCGGATCACGTCCACGGTGTTGACACCGCCGGGCGCGCCGCCGAGCGCGCCGTTGGGCCCCGTGCGTCCATGGTCCATTACCATAGAAGCGGACGCCGCGCCCCGCCGGAGCTGGCAGGCGTAAGTGACGCCGAAGCCGCCGCGCCAGCGCCCGGCGCCGCCCGAGCCCTCGTGCATGGAGTATTCCTGGAAGAGCACCGGGTACTTCTGCTCCATCACCTCGATCGGCTGCATCTTGGAGATGCCGATGGTGGAGCAACCGTTGGTGAGCCCGTCGCCTTCGGGCGAGCCGCCGTAGCCGCCGCCGGTGAAGAGGTACATCACGAAGTCGCGCCCCCGCGCGGGGTCGGCCCCGCCCACGGCGAAGTTGCCCGAGGTGCCGGCGGGCGCCGCGAAGAGGCGGTCCGGTATCGCCTGGGCGAGTGCGTCGAACACGGCCTCAGCGATGCGCTGGCTCACCTCCGCCGCGCAGCCCGAGACCGGGCGCGGGTACTCGGCATGGAGGAAGGTGCCCCTGGGCTCCGTGATGTGCAGCGGCTCGAACATGCCGGCGTTGATCGGCACGTCGGGGAAGATGTGGCGGATCGCGAGGTAGATCGAGGACTTGGTGGTCGCGGCCACGCTGTTCATGGGCCCGGCGCAAGGCGGGCTCGAATGCGCCATGTCGAAGTGAAGCTCGCTGCCGTCGACACGGATGCGCATGTCGACGGTGAGCGGCTCGTTCACCACGCCGTCGGAATCGACCTGGGCGAGGCCGCGGTAGGTGCCGTCCGGAATGATCTCGATCTTGGCCCGCATCTGCCGCGCTGCGCGCTGGCGCATCTCGCGGATCACGTCTTCGACAAGGGCCTGGCTGTACTTGTCGAGCAGCGCCGTCATGCGCCGCGCGCCCACCAGCAGCGCCGCCGATTGCGCCTCGATGTCGCCGATGCGCTGCTCGGGCACGCGGATGTTCGAAAGGATGATCGAGAGGATCTCCTCGTCGATCGTCCCTTCCTTGTAGAGCTTGACCGGCGGGAAGCGCAGGCCCTCCTGCACCACCTCGGTGGCGCGGGCCGAGAAGCCGCCAGGTACCATGCCGCCGGTGTCCGGCCAGTGGCCGGTGTTGGACAGCCAGGCGAAGTGCGCCCCCTTGTAGAAGAAGGGCAGGGCGAAGCGCACGTCCATGAGGTGGGTGCCGCCGAGGTAGGGATCGTTGACGGCGAAGATGTCGCCCTCGCGCACGTCCGGTTTGGTGGCGATCAGGTGCTCGGTCGAGAACTGCATGGTGCCGACGAAGACAGGCAGGCCCAGCTCGCCTTGCGCGATGAGCTTGCCGTCCTCCCTGGCGTAGATGCCGTCCGACCGGTCCAGGCCCTCGGAGATCACGGGGCTGAAGGCCGAGCGCACGAAGGCGAGGTCCATCTCGTTGCAGACCTGCTGCAGGCCGCTCTGCACCACGCCGAGGGTGATGGGATCGAGCGCGCTCATCCGCCGACCTCCAGGATCAGGTTGCCGATGGCGTCGAGGGAGGCCCGGTTGCCGGGCTCGACCACGCTGGTGGTGTCGATCTGGCGGACGATCGCGGGCCCCTCGAATCGGGCGCCGGCGGGCAGGCGCTCGCGGTCGTAGATCGGCGTCTCCGCGCAGCCCGAGGGGAACCACACGTTGCGTGAGCCCGCGAGCGCATCGTCGAGGGCGGCGGCCTGCGCTGCGCCGGCGAGCGCTGCGAGCGGCATCTGGGGCCGGGCGCCGATCACCGCGGTGTGCAGGTTGACGAGGACCGCCGGGATCGCGTCGAGCGCGACGGCGAAGCGCTCCCAGTAGGCGGCCTCGAAGGCTTGCTGGAGTTCCTCGCGCGTGACCTCGGCCCCATCTAGCGGCACCGTGAGCAGGTGGGTTTGCCCTTCGAACTGCATGTCGGCCGCGTGCAGGTATGCGACCTCGCCGACCGAAACGCCCTCCTGCTCGATGGTCGCGCGCCCGTCTGCCGCCTGACGCTCGAGGATTGCACGGACGCTCTCCATGTCTGCCTCGGCCAGCGGCGCGTTCACCGTGTTCACGTAGTCGTGGCGGATGTCGGCGGTGATGCAGCCGACGGCGCTGGTGATCCCCGGCCGCGCCGGGATCATCACGCGCGGGATGCCGAGCTCGGCGGCGAGCGCTGCGGCGTGCATGGGGCCCGCGCCGCCGAAGGCGAACAGCACGAAGTCGCGCGGGTCGTGGCCGCGCGCGAGCGTCGCCATGCGGATCGCGCCTGCCATGCGGTCGTTGGCGATACGGATGACCGCCGCCGCCGCACCGTCCACGTCCAGGCCGAGCGGCGCGCCGATGGTCTCGGCAAAGACCGTTCGCACGTCGTCGGGTCCGACCGGGTTCTCGACCGCCAGCAGCCTGTCGGGATCGAGACGGCCGAGGATCAGGTTGGCATCGGTGAGCGTCGGCCGCTCGCCGCCGCGCCCGTAGCAGATCGGCCCCGGCTCGGCGCCGGCGCTCTCCGGCCCCACCTGCAGCAGGCCGGCCTCGTCGATGCGCGCGATGCTGCCGCCGCCGGCGCCGACCGTGTGCACGTCCACCATGGGGACGTGGATGGGCATGCCGTGCTCGAGCTCCATCTCGGCCGTCACTGCCGGCACGCCGCCCAGCACGAGACCCACGTCGGCGCTGGTGCCGCCGGTATCGAAGGTGACGAGGTCCTGGGCGCCGGCGGCGCGCCCGATGGCGGCGGCGGCCATGACGCCGGACGCCGGGCCCGAGAGCACCGTGTTAACCGCCTTCGCCGCCGCCGAGCGGGCCGAGACGCTGCCGCCGTTGCCCTGGATCACCAGCAGCTCGCGCCCGTAGCCGCGGCCTGCAAGCTTGCCCTGCAGCCGGTCGAGATAGCGGTGCAGCAGCGGCTGCACGCAGGCGTTCACCGCCGCCGCGACGCCGCGTTCGTACTCGCGGAACTCCGCGAGGATCGCGTGGCCGGCAGTGACGTATCCCTCCGGCCAGCATTCGCGAGCGATGGCGAGTGCGCACTCCTCGTGCGCGGGGTTCTTGTAGCTGTGCAGGAAGTGGACCACGAGCGAATCGCAGCCTGCGGCACGGAGCCGCTCCACGGCGTCGCGGACCGCCGCCCCGTCGAGCGGCACCAGCACCTCGCCGGCCGCATCCATGCGCTCCGGCACCTCGATGCGAAGCTCGCGCGGGATCAGCGGCGTGAAGCTGCCGGTGAGCCCGTATGGCCGGGGCCGCGTGCGCCGGCCCAGCTCCAGGACATCGCGGAAGCCCTGGGTGGTGATGAGGCCGCAGCGGCTGAGCTTGCGTTCCAGCAGCGCGTTGGTGGTCACCGTCGTGCCGTGGATGATCGCCGCGACGTCCGAGAGCGAAGCCGATGCGCCGTCGAGCGCGGCGAGCACGCCCGCCGCCTGGTTCGATGGCGTGGACGGCACCTTGGCGAGGCGCACGGCGCCGGTCTCCGGCTCCATCAGGATGAGATCGGTGAAGGTTCCGCCGACGTCCACGCCGACGACCGCGCCGCTCATGAAACGCTCATGCGGCGACGGCTCCGGGTTCCGGCGCTGCCAGCGTACGGCTCTCGCCCTGGAGTGCGAGGCGCACGCATTCGATCAGACCCGCCTGCTGCATCACGCGCGCTTCGGCTAGCCCGGCGTCCAGCGCAGCCGCCCTGGCGATGGCGGGCAGCGGCCCGACCGCTACGGTGACCGGGCGCGCGCCGAGATCGCTCTCCTCGCGGAGCGTATCGGCCGGTGCCCGCTCGATGGCGGGATGGTCGACGGCGACGGCATTGGCGATCAGCGTCGCCGCGGCGTCCGCCGTTGCCGCGCTCTCGGCCAGCACCGTGACCGCGTCGGCGATGCCGAACGAGAGCGAGCGCCCGCGCCAGCCCGAGGTTGCCATGCCCCGCGCAGGCTGCTCCGCGCCGAGGACGATCCGCTCGTCGAGGCCCGGCCGGTCGGGGTCGTTCACCACGCCGGCCGCAAACGAAGTGCCAGGGCCGAGGTGAACCGCGATGTCGCCGCCGTTGTTGACGTAGGCGCGCGCGAGCCTGCGCCCCGTCGTCATGGCGGCAAGCACCTCGTCGGCCACGGAACCTGCCACCGCCGCCATCGGCGTGATGAACTGTGCCCGGTGCGGCCAGCAGGCAGCCAGCATGCGCCGCGCCACCGGACCCTCGAGCGCCGGGCGGGCCTCGCACAGAGGGCGGCGCAGAAGGGTCAGCTCGGCGACCAGGCCGTCGAGGACGGTGGCGAAGCACGCGCCGGCCTGACGATAGGCGGCGCGCACCTCCGCTTCCTCGCCGAAGGCCTCGGTCACGATGTCGATCGGCCCGTGCTGCAGGTGCAGCCGTCGGCCGTCGGGCAGCATCGCCATGCGCGCTTCGCCCGGCATCAGGAGTTGCGTTCCGGCAGCGGCCAGGGATTGGCGGGCGGCCATGGCTCCGCCCGGTGGTCCGCATCCTCCAGCGCCTGCTCCAGCGGCACGACGCGATCGACGTGGCCGCCGAGCGCCGCGAACTCGGCGCGGCCCAGAGTGAACTCGATGGGTGCCACCAGGGCCGGCGTCGGCACATAGCCGAAGGCGTTGGCGGGCAGGCGGGTCACGTCGACCATGAAGGTGATCCCGCCGCCGGGCCAGACGTGGACCGGCGCGCCCCCGGCGGTGACGCGGGTGAGCGCATCCTTGATCGAGCGGGTGAGGCGCACCGGGTTCTCGGTGACGCCGGCACGCAGGCTCCCGCCCGCGCCCGCCATGAAGAGCACGGTGCAGAGCGCGGGCTCGCAGTTCTCGGCAATGCGGTCCACCACCGTCTCGATGGCTGCCGGCATGGGGGAGGGCCGGGGCGTCAGCGTTTCGTCCAGTTCGTACCAGGCGGCGTCTTCGCCGGTGGTGGAGACCATGTGGAGTCTCAGTCCCGGCCAGGCCTTCTTGGGGTCGATCCGCTCGATGATCTCCAGCGGATCGGCGATCTCGGTGGCGGCCCAGCCGCGCCCCTTGCGCGCCACCTGGAAGTAGCGCCCCGGTGTCGACCGCCGCCCCTTGATGCGGATGCCGGAGTGCGGCATGTCGAGGAAGCGCCCGGCCTGGTGCTCGGTGAGTACGCCGGTGATCTGGTCGTCCACCACGATCACCTCGTCGGCGTGGCCGTGCCACTGGCGCGCGAACATGCCCATGGCGGCTGAGCCGCAGCCCGCCCGCATGCGCTCCTCGCGCTGGCCGTCCACCACCGGCGCCGCACCCGCCTGCACCACCAGTTCGGCCCCGCCATCCACCGTGAGCGTCGCGGGCTTGCCGTTGCAGAGATCGAGCAGGGTGCTGCAGGTGACCGTGCCCTCGCGCTTGGTGCCGCCGGTGAAGTGGCGCACGCCGCCGAGGGAGAGCATCTGCGAGCCGTACTCGGCCGTGGTCACGTGGCCGATGGGCTCGCCGTCCGCGCGCACCGAGGCCTGCTCCGGGCCGACGTGGCGGTCGGTGTCGATCTTCACCTTCACGCCGCAGTAGCTGAAGATCCCTTCGGAGACGACGGTCACCATGTCTACGCCCGCCGCCTCGCTCGCGATGATGAAGGGCGCGGGCTTGTAGTCGGGATAGGTGGTGCCGGAGCCGATGCCGGTGACGAAGCGCTCGGGGCTCGCGACCATGCCGCCGTCCCAGTCCTCCGCGCCGCCGAGGAATGGCACCACGGTCTCGGCCCGCTCGGTGACCAGCAGCGGATCGACGCGGGTGAGCGTGCCGCCCACGTTGGTGTAGCGATCGCAGGCGCCGACCTTGCCCTCGCGAATACGGCACAGCACGGGGCAGGCGTCGCAGCGGATGATCGAGCCTTCGTCCTTGGGCGGGCGCTTGGCTTTCGGCTCGTTCACGGGCGGGCCTCCAACTCCCGCAGCGCGGCGCGCAGGCGATGGGGAAGGGCAGGGACTTTGGTGACGCGCACGCCGGTCGCATGGCGGATCGCGCCGAGAATCGCCGGCGCGGTCGGGACCAGGCCGGGCTCGCCTACCCCCTTGGCGCCGAAGGGGCCTTGCGGCTCCTCGTCCTCGACGATGATCACCTCGATCTCCGGCACGTCGCCGATGGTGGGGATCAGGTAGTCGTGCAGGTTCTCGGTCCGGCCCGGCAGGTATTCCTCCATCAGCGCAAGGCCGATGCCCTGCGCGATGCCGCCCTCGATCTGCCCCTCGACCTGAGTGGGGTTGATGGCGCGGCCGACATCGTGCGCGGCGTGAATGCGGACGGGGGTCACGGTGCCGAGTTCGGTATCCACGTCGACGACCGCGATCTGGGCGCCGAAAGCATAGGTGGCGTAGGGCGAGCCCTGACCCTTGGCGTCAAGTGGCGTGGTCGGCGGGTCGAAGGTGCCGGCGCCTTCCAGCACGACGCCCCTCTCGTCCGCCTTGAGCCGGGCGAGGTCGATCTCCACCCGGCGCTCGCCGTCACGGACCACCACGCACCCGCCCGCGAGCTCGATGCTGGCGTCGGCGGCGGCATTGGCTTCACGCAAGATCGCGGCACGAAGAGCAGCGCCCGCCCGCTCCGCCGCCTTGCCGGAGACGAAGGTCTGACGCGAGGCGGAAGTCTTGCCCGCGTCTTTGGTCCAATCGGTATCGCCGACGATCTGGGCGATCCTGTCGACCGCCACGCCCAGCGCGTCCGCGCAGATCTGGGCGAGGATGGTGGTCGAGCCCTGGCCGATATCGACGGCGCCGTTGTAGAGCGTGAGCCGGCCCTCTCGGTCGAGGGTGATACGCATGGCGGACGGGTTGCTGAGCGCGGTGTTGCCGATGCCGTACCACATGCAGCCGATGCCGACGCCCCGCCGCAACGGGCCGTCCTCCACGTTGGCCTGGGCGGCCTCCTCGAGCGCGCGATGCCAGCGGGGCTCGAGCGCCTCAAGGCAGGGCGCGAGTCCGGCGCTCGCTTCCAGCACCTGGCCGGTCGCGGTGACGTCACCGGCGCGGAGCGCGTTCTTGAGGCGAATCTCAAGGCGGTCCATGCCGAGCCCGGCGGCGAGGTCGTCCATCAGTGCCTCGTGGGCGATGGCGGCCTGCGGCACGCCGAAGCCGCGAAACGCGCCGGCCGGAGGCCCGTTGGTGTAGAAGGCCCGGCCGCGCGCCGAGACCGCCGGTACGGCATAGGGGCCGGTCGCGTGGACCGGCACGCGGCCCGCCACGGTCGGCCCCCAGGAGGCGTAGGCGCCGGTGTCGAAGGTCGCGTCGAATACGACCGCCTGCAACGCGCCGTCGCCGTCGCAGCCTAAGCGCGCCTCGATCGTTGCGGGGTGGCGCTTGGGACTCGCCATCATGCTCTCGGGCCGCTCGTACACGCAGGCGACCGGCTTGCCCGTGAGCCAGGCGGCGAGCGCCGCGAGAGGCTGGACCGAGACGTCGAGCTTGCCGCCGAAGCCGCCGCCGCAGGCGCTCGGCACGATCCGCACCTGCGCCGGCACGAGGCCGAGGACCTCGGCCGTCATGTCGCGGTCCATGACCGGCGTTTGGGTCGAGACGAAGAGCTCGACCCTGTCCCCGACCCGGCGCGCCCAGCCGGCTTCCGGCTCGATATAGGCATGCTCGACAAAGGTGGTCTCGAAGCGTCCTTCCGCCCTCACGGTGCAGCCGTCCAGCGCCACCTCGGCATCGCCGCGTTCGACCCCGCCCTCGATCAGGCGGTTGTCCGCCATGTCGACGTGGACCAGCGGCGCGTTCGGAGTCCCGGCCTCGCCTGCGCCGTGGACAGCAGGCAGCGGCTCGTAGCGGATCGGCAGGTCATCGTCCCGCATCGCGACGACCGCCTCGCGCGTGCCGACGAGGGCCACCACGGGATCGCCCCGGTAGCGCACGACCCCCTCGGCCAGCACCGGCTGGTCGCGCAAGTCGGGATAGATGCCGACGCGGTTGGACGGCACGTCGTTGGCGGTGAGCACCCGTTCCATGCCGGGCCAGTCGGTTGCGGACTCTTCGAGGCTGCCAATCACGACCCTGGCCGAGTCATGAGGCGAGCGGACGATGCGGAGCCAGAGCGCGTCGGCCGGCACGGCGTCGGCGCCGTAGCGCTCGGCGCCGGTGAGCTTGGGCACGCCGTCGAGCTTGGCAAGCCGGGCGCCCACGGCTGCGCCGGAGGGCGGCGTGCCGAGCGGCTGCGGCGCATCGCCCGCCGCATCGAGCACCGCCGCCACGATCTTGCGGTAGCCGGTGCAGCGGCAGAGCACGCCGCCGAGTCCGTCCATGACCTCCGCCCCGCTGGGGCGCGGAGAGGCGCGCAACAGCTCGGTCGCGGCGACCAGCATGCCTGGCGTGCAGGCGCCGCATTGCGCCGCGCCATGACGGAGGAAGGCCCGCTGCAGGCGGTTGAGTCGGCCGTTCCGCGCGAGGCCTTCCACGGTCTCCACCGAGCGTCCTGCGGCCTGGGCCAGCGGCACCATGCAGCTGCAGACCTGCGCGCCATCGAGCAGCACCGTGCAGGCGCCGCAGTCGCCCGCGTTGCAGCCCACTTTGGTGCCGGTAAGGCCGAGATCGTCGCGAAGCGCATCGGCGAGGCGCCGCAGCGGTGGTGCAGTGACCGAGACAGGTTTCCCATTCACCGTGAAGGCGATGGCGTCGGCAACGGACACTCCGCATGCGGGATCGCTGCCGCCGCCGTCGAGGCTACGCGCGCTCACATCATGCTCCCGAGCTCGGCAAGCGTGCGCGCCGTCAGCGTGCGGGCGGCATCCATGCGGTAAGCTGCGGAGCCCCGCGCGTCGTCGAGCGGCGCGAGAGGGGCCATGTGCGCGTCCGTCACCGCGTCGCCCAGGGCCGCATCGCACGGGCGCCCGAGCAACGCCTGCTCGAGCGTTGGTAGCCGCTGCGCCACCGGCGAGCAGGCGCCGACCGCGACCGCGGCGCGCACGATCCGGCCGTCCGCGGCCGCCTCCAGCGCCGCCGCCGCCATCACGATCGAAATGACCAGATAGCGCCGGGCGCCGAGCTTGAGAAAGTGCCCGCGCGTCCGCTCGGCACGGGGCTTGGGGACGCGGACCGCGACCATGAGCTGGTCGGGCGCGAGCGCCGTCTCGCGATTGCCGCGCAGGAAGTCCGCGAGCGGCATGGTCTCCCGCCGCTCCAGCGAGGCGAGCTCCACCTCGGCGTCGAGGCCGAGCAACACCGGCACCCCGTCCGCCGCAGGCGAGGCGTTGCAGAGATTGCCGCAGAGCGTGCCGGCGTTCTGCACCTGGCGGCCGCCGATCTCTCGCGCTGCGAGCTTGAGGCCGTCGAACCAGGGCGGCAGGTCGGCGCGGACGATATCCGTCCAGGTGGAGAGCGCCGGAATACGCCAGTGGTCGTCCCGCTCCTCGATCGCGTGAAGCGAGGGGAGGCCGGTGATGTCGAGCACGTCGTCGTCGAGCGGCTCGCCCACCCGCGCCGGATAGAAGTCCGTGCCGCCGGCCAGCACCGTGAGACGACGGCGGCTCAGCGCCGCGAGCGCATCGTCAAGCGCGGTGGGTCGCAGGTAGTCCGGCATCACGGCAGCCTCATGTCTCTACCCATGATACCGGAGAGGCCCACGCAGGGCGCGGGTTCTCGCGTCAGCCGGCGGGGTCGAGGGGCGCACCCCCGTAGAGCCACGGCTGAGCGGCCTTCTGCTTCGCCTCGAAGGCGTCGATCTCGGCGGCCTTGGCCATCGTGATGCCGATGTCGTCGAGCCCGTTCAGCAGCCGGTGCTTGCGGAAGGGCTCGATCTCGAAGCCCACAATCTCGCCGTTCGACCGCGTGATGGTCTGGGCCTCCAGGTCCACCGACATCCGGCAGGTCTGGGAGTTCCCGGCGTCGGCCATCAGCGTGTTCGCGTCGTCCTCGGGCAACGGAATGAGGAGGATGCCGTTCTTCACGCAGTTGTTGAAGAAGATGTCCGCGAAGCTCGGTGCGATCACGCAGCGGATGCCGAAATCCTCGAGCGCCCAGGGGGCGTGCTCGCGGCTCGACCCGCAGCCGAAATTATTACCGGCCAGCAGGATGCGGGCCTCGCGCCAGGGCGCCTGGTTGAGGACGAAGTCCGGGACCTCCTTGTCCTCCATGTCGTAGCGGAAGTCGTGGAAGAGCCCCTTGCCGAGGCCGGCGCGGCTGATCGCGGTGAGGTACTGCTTGGGGATGAGCTGGTCGGTATCGACGTTGATCATCGGCAGCGCCGCCGCCGGGCCGGAGAGGGTCGTGAATGTCCGCATGTCGGGCCCTCCTCAGTCGAGTAGTTCGCGGACGTCGACGAAGCGCCCGCTGACGGCGGCGGCCGCGGCCATCGCCGGGCTCACCAGGTGGGTGCGCCCGCCGCGGCCCTGCCGGCCCTTGAAGTTGCGGTTCGACGTCGACGCGCAGCGCTCGCCCGGCTCGAGCTTGTCGTCGTTCATGGCGATGCACATGGAGCAGCCCGCATCGCGCCACTCGAAGCCGGCTTCGAGGAAGATGCGGTCGAGCCCTTCCTCCTCGGCCTGCTGCTTCACCAGGCCGGAGCCTGGGACGACCATGGCGCCCACGCCAGCCGGCACCTTGCGCCCCTTGGCGACGGCGGCGGCGGCGCGCAGATCCTCGATCCTGCCGTTGGTGCAGGAGCCGATGAAGACGCGGTTCACGGCCACGCCCTCGATGGGCGCATCGGGCGCGAGTGCCATGTAATCCAGCGCCTGGGCGATCGCCTCGCGGTGCATGTCGTCGGCCGCGGCGGCGGGGTCGGGTGTGCGCCCCGTCACCGGGATCACGTCCTCGGGGCTCGTGCCCCAGGTGACCTGCGGCGCGATGTCGGACGCCTGGATCGTGGCTTCCTTGTCGTAAGCGGCGCCCTCGTCGGAGGCGAGCGTCCGCCAGTGGGCCATGGCCTGGTCCCAGGCGGCGCCGGAGGGCGCCATCGGCCGGCCCTCGAGATAGGCGAAGGTGGTCTCGTCCGGCGCGATGAGCCCTGCGCGGGCACCACCCTCGATAGTCATGTTGCAGACCGTCATCCGCCCTTCCATGGAGAGCGCGCGGATCGCCGGCCCGGCGTACTCGACCACGTGTCCGGTGCCGCCGGCGGTGCCGATCTCGCCGATGATGGCGAGGATCATGTCCTTGCCGGTGATGCCTGCGGGCAGGTCGCCGGCCACCGTGACGCGCATGTTGCGCGGGCGCTTCTGGCTCAGCGTCTGGGTCGCGAGCACGTGCTCGACCTCGCTCGAGCCGATGCCGAAGGCAAGGCAGCCGAAGGCGCCGTGCGTCGCGGTGTGGCTGTCGCCGCAGACGAGCGTGGCCCCCGGCAATGTCAGCCCCTGCTCCGGCCCGATGATGTGGACGATGCCCTGGCGCACGTCGGTGAGCGGTATCAGCGGGACTCCGAACGCCGCGCAGTTCTCAAGCAGCGCTTCCACCTGGCCGCGCCCCAGCGGGTCGCCGATGCCTTCCACGCCGGCGGCGCGGTTCCTGGTGGGGATCGAGTGGTCGGGCACGCCGAGCGTGGCATCGGGACGGCGCACCGGGCGCCCGTCCTCGGCCATCTTCTCGAAGCCGGTCCAGCTCGTGACCTCGTGGATGAGGTGCTTGTCGATGTAGAGGAGCGTGGTGCCGTCGTCGTTCTCGGCCACCACGTGGCTCTCCCAGATCTTGTCGAACAGGGTCTTGGGGCCACTCATGGGTGTCCTCCCGCGGCGATGGCGAGGCCGGTCAATCAGCGGGCGCGGCGCTTTCCCGGGTCTTGGCGGCGGCCTTCCTCGCGCCGCGGTCGTCGCGCTTCTCGCGGATGCGCGCGGACTTGCCGCGCCGGCCGCGCAGGTAATAGAGCTTGGCGCGGCGCACCGCTCCGCGCTTCATCACCTCGATCTTGGCGATGCGCGGCGAATGCAGCGGAAAGACCCGCTCCACCCCTTCGCCATAAGAGATCTTGCGGACCGTGAAGGAGGAGTTGAGGCTGCGGTTCCGCCGGGCGATACACACGCCCTCGAACACCTGCACCCGCTCGCGGGAGCCCTCCACCACCTTGACGTGGACGCGGAGCGTATCGCCGGGGCCGAACTCCGGGACCTCCCGCTCTTCCACGAGCTTCTCCACGGCTTCCGCGTTCAGCTGCTCGATCATGTTCACGGCACTATCCTCACGGTCTCAGGCGCGTGTCGCGCCTCGCGGTGCGCCATTCATCGACGCGCCTGGTGGCGTGCCCAGAGATCGGCACGCCGCGTTCTTGTCACATGTTCCGCCTGCGCACGACGCCAGGCCTCGATGGCGGCATGGTCGCCGGAGAGCAGGATCTCCGGCACGGCGCGGCCTTCGAAGAGGCGGGGGCGCGTGTACTGCGGATACTCCAGCAGGTCGTCCTCGAAGCTCTCCTCGACCAGCGAGGAGGGCCGGCCCACCACGCCGGGCAGCAGGCGCACGCAGGCGTCGATCACCGCCATTGCGGCGATCTCCCCGCCCGAGAGCACATAGTCGCCGACGCTGAGCTCGGCAATGTCACGGCCTTCCAGCACACGCTCGTCGACTCCTTCGAAGCGGCCGCAGATCAACGTGATGCCGGGGCCGCCCACCAACGCCTTCACCTGCTCCTGAGTCAGCGGGGCACCGCGCGGCGAAAGCAGGAAGCGCGGAGCGCCCCCCTCTGCCGGCCCAACGGAATCGATGGCCGCTGCCAGGACATCGGGGCGCATGACCATACCCGCCCCGCCGCCGAACGGGTGATCGTCGACGGAGCCGTGTTTATCGCTTGCGAAGCGGCGGATGTCCACCGTTTCCAGCCGCCAGAGGCCGGATTTGAGGCTGCGGCCCGCGAGTGCCGCGCCGAGCGGCCCGGGGAAGACCTCCGGGTAGAGCGTGAGCACCCGCGCGCACCAGGGCGGGCCAGGTGCCGGCGCGCCATCGTGCGGTGCGGCGGTCACGAGCCATCCTCCACCTCGGAGACAACGATGCGGCCGCCTTCGATATCGACGGTAGGCACATGCTCCCGCGTGAAGGGGATCAGGGCCGACGGGCCGTCCGGCGGCTGAATCTCGACGATGGGGCCGGCGCCATGATCGTAGATGGCGCTGACCCGGCCGAGGGCATCGCCGTCCGGGCTCTCTACCCGGAGGCCGAGGAGATCGACGTGGTAGTACTCCTCACCCTCCGTCGGCGGCAGCGCCGCGCGCGCGATATGGAGGTCGGTGCCGCGCAGCGCCTCCGCCGCGTTGCGGTCGTCCACGCCGTCGATGCGGGCGAGCAGCAGGCCCTTCACGCGCCCGGTGACCGAGAGCGCGAAGCGCCGCGCGCCGCTTGCGTCGCTGAGCGGGCCATAGGCGGTGAGATCGTCCGGGTTCGCCGCGTGGCTCTGCACGCGCACGATGCCGCGCACGCCGTGGGCGCCGACGATCCGCCCGACGCATACCGTCTGCGCCCGCTCCGTCGCTGCGGGAGCGGCCGCAGATGCGCCGGGTGCGGCGTCAGTCCGCGGCTTTCTCTTCGCCCTCGCCATCGCCAGCCTCGTCGGCCGGGGCCTCTTCAGGTGCAGCCTCCTCCGGGGCGGCCTCCTCCGGGGCGGCCTCCTCCGGGGCGGCCTCCTCAGGTGCGGCCTCCTCAGGTGCGGCCTCCTCAGCAGCGGCCTCCTCAGCAGCGGCCCCCTCAGCAGCGGCCCCCTCAGCAGCGGCCCCCTCAGCAGCGGCCTCCTCCGGGGCGGCCTCTGCGGGCGCTTCAGCCTCGGCGTTGGCCGCTGCTTCCGCCTTCTCGGCTCGTGCTGCCGCGCGTTCCACCGCCTTCGCCTTGGGCTTGGCCTTCTGCGGGTTGTTGCGCTGCGCCGGCATCGGGATGATCTCGGCGGCGCCGAGGAAGCGCGCCACGCGCTCCGACGGCAGGGCGCCGACACCGAGCCAGTGGCGAATGCGCTCCTCGTTGAGGCGCACGCGCTCCGGATGGTCCTTCGGCAGCATCGGGTCGTAGGTCCCGAGCCTTTCCAGGTAGCGCCCGTCGCGTGGGCTGCGGCTGTCGGCCACGACCAGGCGATAGAACGGGCGCTTCTTGGCGCCCGCGCGGGATAGGCGAATCTTCAGTGCCATGCTTTCTCCACTCTCTTCGTCCGGGTTTCAGGGTCAGCGGGGTGGCATCAGGCCGGGAATTCCGTGCCGCATGAGGCCCTTCTCGCCAAGCTTGCTCGCCCGCTTCATCACGATGTTCATCTGCTTGACCTGCTTGAGCACGCGGTTCACGTCCTGCACGGTGGTGCCGGAGCCGCCGGCGATGCGCCGTTTGCGCGAGCTGTTCAGCAGCTTCGGGTTGCGCCGCTCGGTGGGCGTCATCGAGCTGATGATCGCCTGCTGACGTTCGAGCATCTTAACGTCGATATTCGCCTCGGCGAGCTGGCGCTTGACCTTGCCGACGCCCGGCAGCATGCCGAGCAGCCCTTCCATGCCGCCCATCTTCCGCACCTGATCGATCTGCTTGGAGAGATCGTCGAGGTCGAAGCCGCCCTTTCTGGCCTTCCGCGCGAGGCGCTCGGCCTCTTCGCGTTCGATGGTCTCCTGCGCCCGCTCGACCAGCGAGACCACGTCGCCCATGTCGAGGATGCGGGACGCGATGCGATCGGGATGAAAGGGTTCGATGGCGTCGAGCTTCTCGCCGACGCCGATCAGCTTGATCGGACAGCCGGTGACCGCGCGCATGCTGAGCGCAGCACCGCCGCGCCCGTCGCCGTCGACGCGGGTGAGCGCGATGCCGGTGAGGCCGATCCGCTCGTGGAAGGAGCTCGCGATGGTGACGGCGTCCTGGCCGGTCAGCGCGTCGGCGACGAGCAGGGTCTCGGCCGGCATGGCGACGTCGCGCACCGCCGCGCATTCGGCCATCAGCTCGTCGTCCACGTGGAGGCGGCCGGCGGTATCCAGCAGGACCACGTCGTGGCCCTCCTGCGCGCCGGCCTTCATGGCGCGCCGCGCGATGGCGACCGCACGTTCGCCGGGGATCACCGGTAGCACGTCGACTTCCGCCTGCACGGCAAGCGTCGCCAGCTGCTCCATGGCCGCCGGCCGGCTGGTGTCGAGCGAGGCCAGCAGCACGCGCTTCTTGTGGGTCACGCGGAGGAAGCGGCCGAGCTTGGCGGTCGTCGTGGTCTTGCCGGAGCCTTGCAGGCCCACCATGAGCACAGCGGCGGGCGGGGTCGCGGCAGCGATGCTGATCTCCGCGGTCTCGCCGCCCAGCATCTCGATCAGGTGATCGTTCACGATCTTGATCACCTGCTGACCGGGTGCGACGCTCTTCAGCACGTCGGCGCCGACCGCCTTCGCGCTCACGCCTGCGATAAAATCCTTGACCACCGGGAGCGCAACGTCCGCCTCGAGCAGGGCGATCCGCACGTCGCGGAGCGCGGCGTTCACGTCCGCCTCGTTCAGCGCGCCGCGCCGCGTCAGCGTCTCGAAGACCCCGTTCAGCCTGGTCGACAGACTATCGAACACGCGCTACTCCCGCCCCAACGAAATCTGCGCCGGCGCGCGAAACTCGCGGACCGGCGTCCCTCCTCGAAGGGTGGCCTGTTACAACCTCTCGAAGCGGGCGGACCCTAAGCCTGCTCTCGCACTAGGTCAAGGCGTGGGGTTGTTCGGATCGGTCGTGCATCTCAGCGGTGCGCTCAGCGGCGGGGCGACTGGCCTCTCCCGCCGGCGGGTCACACGATCGAAGGCCTCGCGGTAGTCCGGGTGCTCCGTGCCGGCCAGGCGATCCCACCAGGTGAAATAGAGGCCGTAATTGGACCCCACGGAGCTGTGGTGGAGGTCGTGATGCGTATTCGTGGTCAAGACACCCAGCACCGTATGCGCCGGCATGCCCCGCGGAAACAGCTCGAAGCCGCTGTGGCCGATGACGTTGCGGACGATCATGTGAAGCATGAACAGATATATGACCACGACGTGCAGCGGCAGGATGAATATGAGGATTGTCAGGAACAGCGCCTGAATCACGGCTTCCAGGGGCGCAAAGGCGTAGGCCGCCCAGGGCGACGGGCTGTGCGATTCATGATGCAACCGGTGGAACCGCTCGAACAGGCGCGGATGGTGCATCAGGCGATGCGTCCAGTAGAAATAGGCATCGTGAAGCACGATGGTCACCGCCAGGCTGAAGACGCCGTAGAGCCAGCCGTAGTCCGCGAATTCCGTGTAAATGAGCGTCCAGCCGTTCGCCATCGAGACGTAGATGAAGACGCCGTTGAGCGCGAAGATGAACGCCGTGAGCAGCGAATAGAATATCTCGCGCCGGATCGCATGGGGCGGCGCAAAGCCAGGCTGGATCTTGCGCCGGCGGAAGGGATTGTCCTTCCAGACATAGAGAGCGAGAAACGCGGCTCCCGCGGGAACGACGATGAGCAGCATGTGCGCCCCGAGAATGGTCGGCCACGCCGGCCAGGCCGCGATCAGATCGTCGAAAGCGGCCATGGCTGTCTTTCTTCTTCGGGCCTGGAAGTCCCGCAGTTGGGGGTGCGGGCGGCGGACTTGCCTTCCTCGGCGACGAGGCTGGCTGGTGGAACTTAGCTCACGCGGCGGAGGTTAGCCATGCGCCGCCAGTACGGATGACGCGCGAGACCATGTCACAGGCGGGAATGAAGCACTTCCCGCGGTTATTCAAACGCCACCTTCAGCGGCATCCCATTTTGTCCGGCACGCATCTTGCCACATCGCCTTACGCACCCAGGAACAGGCGGCCGACCTCCGGGTCTTCGAGCAGGGCGTCGCCGGGGCCCGCCATGGCGAGGCGGCCGGAGACGAGGACGTAGCCGATATCGGCGAACTCGAGCCCCTTCTTGGCGTTCTGCTCCACCATCACGATGGTCTTGCCGTCGCGGCGCTGCAGGTCGGTCAGGATCTCGAAAACCATGTCGATGAAGCGGGGCTCGAGCCCGATGGAGGGCTCGTCCACCAGCAGCACCTCGGGCTCCATGATGAGCGCGCGGGAGATTTCGAGCAGGCGGCGCTCGCCGCCGGAGAGCACGCCGGCCTTGCGGTGCCGGCGCCGGGCGAGCCTCTCGTAACGGTCGAACACGCGCTCGGCCGCCTGCTTCGCGGTCGCCCGCCGGTCGAGCAGGAAGCCCCCCATGAGCAGGTTCTCCTCCACCGTCATGTCGGGGAAGACCGAGTTGTCCTGCAGCACGTAGGCGACGCCGGCATCGGCAAGGCGGCGGCTTGAGGCGAGGCGGGTGACGTCGCGCCCGCCCACGTGGATGCTGCCGGCCATCACGTCGGCGAAGCCGAAGGCGGAATGGAGCGCAGTCGACTTGCCGGCGCCGTTCGGGCCGATGAGGCAGAGCGACTGGCCCTGGCCGGCTACGAGTTCGATGCCGTGCAGGATTTCCATGCGGCCGTAGCCCGCGCGCAGGCCCCGGATGTCGATGGCGGGCTCGCCTTCCACGAGCGCCTCCAGGTCTTCCCGCGACGGCCCTTCGGCCGCAAGCTCCCGCGCGGCCTCCTCAACCGCGTCGACAGAGAGCGCGGTCTCGAAGTCCATCGGCACCTCGGGGCCGGTGCCGGGCGGCGTCGCCGTCATCACCGCGCCCCCAGGTAGGCGTCGATCACACGCTGATCGTTGCGCAATGCGTCGGGCGGGCCGCTCGCGAGCAGGTGGCCGTGGGCCAGGCAGTGGATGTGCTCGGCCAGGCTCATGATCACGCGCATGTTGTGCTCGATGACGAAGAGCGTGACGCCGAACTCCCGGTTGGCGCGTTGCAGCCGCTCGATCACGCCGTTGATCAGCGTCGGGTTGATGCCTGCCGTAGGCTCGTCGAGCAGCAGCATGCGCGGGCGCACCATCAGCGCCATTGCGAGCTCCAGCAGCTTGCGCTGGCCGAAGGAAAGCTCGCCCGCCATCAGGTGGCGCTTGCCGTAGAGGCCGCAGAAGGCGAGCAGCGCCTCCGCCCGCTCGCGCGTCTCGGCGGAGACCGGGCGCATGAGCTGGAAGAGTCCGTGCCCCGCGTCCGCATCGCTGATCGCCATGTTCTGCAGGCCCGTCATCTGCACGAAGACATGGGTCTGCTGAAAGGTGCGGATGAGGCCGAGGCGCGCGATCTCGGCGGTGCGCAAGCGCGTGACCTCGCGCCCCTCGAAGCGGATGGAGCCGCCGTCCACCGGGTGATAACCGACGATGGAGTTGAAGAGCGTGGACTTGCCGGACCCATTCGGCCCAATCAGGCCCACGACCTTGCCTTCCGGCACCTCCAGCGAGATGTCCTCGTTGGCGGTGATGCCGCCGAAGCGCTTGGTCGCACCCTGGATCGCGAGCTGCGCGATCATGCCCGCTCGCTCCCCTGCCCCTGGCGCTCGTGGCGCACGGGCCAGCGCGTCCGCGTCCAGCCGAGGATCCCTTGCGGGAAGAACACCACGATACCGACGATGATCACGCCGAGCGCCACCCGCTGCCAGCCGAGCAGGTGGGTCCAGAGCAGCTCCTGCGTGATGTGGAAGATGGTGGCGCCGAGCACCGGGCCCCAGAGCGTCCCCTTGCCGCCGAGGATCGCCATCAGCACCATCCAGACGCCGAAGGTGGCGCCGGCGAAGGCGGTATCGCGCGGGTCGACGAAGCCCAGCATGTTGCCCATGGCCCCGCCCACGAGGCCCAGCACGAAGGCCGCCATGGTCCAGGCCGTGATCTTGTAGAGGCCGGTGTGCAGCCCCATCGCCTCGGCCTTGTCCTCGTTGTCGCGGATGGCGTTGAGGGCCAAGCCGAAGCGGGTGCGGTAGAGCGCGGCCAGCGCGGCGAAGAGAAGGGCGGCCAGGCCGAAATAGAGGTAGGCGAAGAAGAGGTTGGCGGCCGACGGCGCCGCGGGAAAGAGCGGCGGCGAGAGGCCGGAGCCCGCGCCCAGGAATTCCCACCCGCCGGCGATCTCGCCTGCGGCGATGCCGAGGCCGAGCGTCGCAATGGCAAAGTAGTGCCCCCGCATGCGGAGGATCATGGAGCCCAGCACCACCGCGAGCAGGGCTGCGATCCCGGCGCCCGTGGCCATGCCGAGCACGAGGCCGGGGAAGTAATCGAGGCCCACATCCCGCTGCACGACCACCGAGGCGTACATGCCGACGCCGAAGAAGAGGATGTTGCCGAAACTGTTGTAGCCGGTCTGCCCGCCCGTGATGTCCCAGGTCTGGGCCATGATGACGAGCGCCCAGAGCATCGCGATCTGCGCCCGGTAGTCGGGGATCACGAAGGGGAGCGCCACGCCCACGGCGGCGACGCCCAGCATGAGCAGCGGCTGGCGGCGGAGCGTCACTTGAGGAACTGCCTGCGCCGCTGCAGCAGCGTGCTGCGCATGACGAGGATCACCACCAGGAGGATGAAGACGAAGGCCACCTGGTACTGCACACCCAGGATGAAGCCGGCGAAGTTCTCCGCCGCGCCCAGGCCGAGCCCCGCCACGATCACGCCCGGCAGATTGCCGAGCCCCGCCACGATCACGATCATGAAGGAGCGCACGGTGTAGGGCAGGCCGATGTAGGGGTGGACCGAGTAGGCCATGACCACCAGCGCGCCGGCGGCGCCGCAGAGCGCTGCGTTGATGCCGTAGGTGGCGGCGAAGACGCGGTTCGTGTCGATGCCGAGGATGCGCGCGGCACGCGGGTTCTGGGCGGTCGCCCGGATCGCCTGGCCCAGCCTGCTCCGCTTGAGGAAGAGGATCAGCACGCCGCCGATGGCGATGGCGCCGCCGAAGGCCGCGACCTTCATCTGCGAGACGGTCACCGTGTAGTCGAGGAGGAACCACGTGCCGAGGCCCGACTGGGCCGTCTTCACGTCGCCGCCCCAGATCTGGTTCATGAGTTGCTGCAGCAGGATGGACAGCCCGAACGTCGCCAGCAGCGAGATGAACATGTCGCGGTCCGCCACCCGCCGGATCACGGCGTGATGCAGGCCGGCGCCGATGAAGTAGAGGACGATGGCGGCCACGGGCACGCCCCAGAGCGGGCTCAGCCCCCAGAGGGTGAGCTGGTACGTGATGAAGCCGCCCAGCATGACGAGCTCGCCCTGGACGACGTTGATGACGTTCATCACGCCCCAGACCAGCGCCATGCCGTAGGCGGCCACGGCGAAGATCGCGCCGATCATCAGCCCGTCCAGCAACAGCTGAAGGATGAGGAACGGTGCGTCGCCTAGGAGTGCGACGTTTGCAGCCATGACGTCTCGGCCGGGGTGAGGCTCGCGGCCGTCAGCGCGGGCCGGTCAGGTCTCTGCGCGAGCGGCGCGCGCAGGCTCCGCCTACCGCTCGGACCATGGCGGCGTCGGGTGGCGGACCTCGGCGGCCGCCCACCTGGTCGGCGCGACCACGACATAGGCGCCGTCCTGAATCTGGTAGAGCACCATCGGCTTCGCGATGTTCTTGCCGGTCTCGTCGAACTTGATGTTGCCGTAGAAGGTCTGCATCTCCGTCGCTGCCAGCGCATCGCGCACGGCGTCCTTGCCGAAGCCGCCGGCACGCTCGAAGGCGTCGGCGAAGACCAGCACCGCGGCAGCGGATTCGGCGGCCTGGTAGGGCGGCGCGTGGCCGTATTCCGCCTCGAAGGTCGCGGCGAAATCGGCCGCCGAGCCGAACACGTCGTCCTGATACGAGAGCGTCGGCGCCCACTGGCTCGCGCAGAGCGTGTACTCCGAGGCCGCGCCGAACTTGCCGATCACGTCGGCGCTGTCGCAATGCGTGATCGCCAGCATCGGCACGTCGACCCGCATCTCCTCGACCTGCCTGACGGCGAGCGCGGCGCCCTTGGAGTGACCCGAGACCACGAGGATGTCAGGCTTCACCGCCTTGGCCTTGGCGAGCGTCGCCGCCATGTCGTTGAGCTCCGGCGGCAACTGGTCGTCGATCACGATCTGGATGCCGAATTTCTCCGCGTCCGCGAGCACGCCCGCGCGGATGTCCTGGCTGAAGGGATCGTTCTCGAAGGCGCCTGCGAGCTTGAGCGTCGCCGGATCGCGCCCGTCGCGCTCGGCAAGCTCGGCCGCGAGCGCCACTGCGCTGGCCAGGTACTGCTCGGTGGTCGAAAGCACCGCGAATAGATAGCGATAGCCCTTGTTGAAGAGCTGGAGCGAGGCCCCGTTCGCCTCCACCATGGGCACGCCGTATTGCTCGGTGACCGGTGCGATGGCCTTGGTGAGCCCGGAGCTGTACGGGCCCAGCATGAAGTCCACGCCGTCCTGGTTGATCAGCCGCTCGGCGAGCTGCGCGCCACGCGCCGGCGTCGACTCGTCGTCGTAGTAGATGATCTCAAGACGATACGTCTCGCCGCCGACCGTGATGCCGCCGGCATCGTTGATCGTCTTGACGGCGAGATCGTAGCCCCGCCGCGTGTGCTCGCCGGCCGTGGTGTACTTGCCCGTGAGCGACACCGCAGCGCCGAGATAGACGGTGCCGCCCTCCACCTTCGCCTGCGCCGCGCCTGCCGCGAGTATGCAGAGGCCGAGCGCTGCGATACCGGCCGTGACGGCCCGTCCTTTCCACATGACCACCCTCCGACAGAGATTGGCTGGCGTTTTCGGCATGGTGGCGAAGGCCGGCGGCACTGTCCACCGCCACCTCCATGCCGATGGGGAATGCCGATTCCCTGCTACCACTGGGAGCGCGCCTCGATCGGCCAGATGTCCACCAGCGTATCGCCCCGCACGCAGTGATAGACGTCGTAGAGCAGGAGCGTCTGGTAGCAATGCGGCGCGATGCACTCCAGCGCGTCGCCCACCTGGGGTTGCGGCGCGCCCTCCGGCACGGTGACGCGGCCCATGTCGTCGCCCACCAGCTCGTAGAGCGAGTCCGGGTGTGCGCCCGACGCGATGCGGGGCGGGAACTCCTCGCGCTGGAGCTCCTTGATCCCGGCGTCGGTGACAACGAATTCGTCCCGCGCGCTGATCACCGTGGTGCGGACAAAGAGCGACGTCTCGAAAGGGTGCGGGTTGTCGGGCTCGAAGGGCGTGTCGGCGTAGTTCACGTCCATGAAGATGTAGCTGCCGGCCTGGCACTCGGTGAAGAGCCCGGCAGCCGCGTCGATCGCGTAGGTGCCGGTGCCGCCGCCGGAGACGATCTCGGGCGCGAGCCCCTCCGCCTTGAGACGCTCGCAAAGCGTGACGAGCGGCGCCGTGCAGCGCTCCTGCTCCGCGCGGCGGGCAGCGAAATCGGGCTCGCGCTGGAAGGAGCCGTTGTAGCCCTGGACCCCGGCGTAGACGGCGCCCTCGGTCCCGGCGATGTGGCGGGCCAGCGCCACCGCACCGTCCACCGAGACGAGGCCGGTGCGCCGGCCGCCCACCTCGAAATCCACCAGCATGCGGAGCGGCTTGCCGTGCGCGTTCGCCGCCGCGGCGAGGCGGTCCACGACGGCGGCGTCGTCCACAGCGACGAGCAGCCCGTTCGCGCGGGCATTGAGGCGGGCGAGGCGCGCGATCTTGGGCTCGGTCACGACCTGGGAGAAGAGCAGCACGCCCGGGATGCCGGCGTCGGCCATCACCTCGGCCTCGGCCAGCGTCGCGCAACACTGGCCGAGCGCGCCGGCCGCGATCTGACGCTTCGCCACCTCCACGGACTTGTGGATCTTGGCGACCGGGCGGACTCCGTGGCCCTCCCTACCCAGGTAGTTGGCGAGGTAGGCGATGTTGCGCTCCAGCCGGTCGAGGTCGAGCACCAGCGCCGGCGTGGACAGTGCCGTGCGCGAGCCCTGCTGGCCGATCAGGGGTTCGTTGGGGCCGCGCTTTCCGATAGCGCCCATGTCTCTTCCTCGTGTCTCGTTGACCGCCGGTCCATCGAATATCAGGGCGCGCGCCCGGTCAAATCACAGGCGGTGTTCTCGACGCAGCGTCGCCCAGGCGCGGCTTGTTCGGCGCGTCGCCGCTCGATAGGGTCCGCCGACTCGAGATGAGATATGACGGAGGATGAGGACATGGCGGAAGCGCAACAGGGGCCGACGGCGCCGGCGACGGGGCCGGCGCGGACGCTCGATCACGTCGGCATCTCGGTGCCCGATATCGACGCCGCCGTTGTCTGGTACCGCGATATCCTCGGCTGCTACGTGCTGATGGAGCCGATCGAGGGCTATGCCGACGACAGCTACTTCGGTCAGATCGTCGCCGACATCTTCGGCGCCGACTTCCAGGGCATGAAGATCGCACACCTGGCGACGGCGGACGGAGTCGGCATCGAGCTCTTCCAGTTCGTCGCCAACGCGCCGCAGGAGGAACACTTCGCCTACTGGAAGACCGGCATCTATCACATCTGCATCCTCGACCCCGACATCGAGGGCCTGGCGAAGCGGATCGACGAGAGCGGCGGGAAGCAGCGCAGCAAGGTGTGGAAGCTCTGGCCGGACAAGCCCTACAAGGTCTGCTACTGCGAGGACCCGTGGGGCACCATCATCGAGGTGAGCTCCCATCCCTACATCATGGCCTGGTCCAACTTCATCCCCCGCCACGACGAGTAAGCGGCCAGTTCGCCGCCGGTCAGCGTGCGCTTCGCGAACCTCATAACGGACTCGCGCCTGCCGGCCCCTGCGATATACTCCGCACGCGAATTTCCGCCTCCCGCCCCGCAATCACCGAGACGCGCCCGGCGATGAATGCGTTGGCCGACCTCATCCACGCCGTCTTCTCGATCTACATCTATCTGTTGATCGCGTCCGCGCTCTTCAGCTGGCTGGTGGCGTTCAACGTGGTGAACACGAGCAACCGCTTCGTGTTCGCGCTGCTGAGCTTCCTCCACCGCATCACGGAGCCGGCGCTCCGGCCCATCCGGCGCGTCATCCCCAACCTCGGCGGGTTCGACATATCGCCGATCATCCTGATCCTGATCCTCTACTTCGTCCGCGATCTCATCGTGGATAACGTCGTCCAATGATCCGTCCGCCGGCGGCGCGCGCGGGCGCCCGCCGGCCCGGACGACGCCCAGCCTTACGCGAGGTACGCCCATGAGCGACGCGGTCATCATCGATGGCAAGGCATTCGCTGCCGATCTCAGGGTCGAGGTCGGGCGCAAGGCGGCGCTCCTGAAGGAGAGCCACGGCCTCGTGCCGGGCCTCTCGGTCGTGCTGGTGGGCGACGACCCCGCGAGCCACGTCTACGTCCGCAACAAGGGCAAGGCGACCGCCGCCGCCGGCATGGAGTCGCAGGAGTATCGCCTGCCCGCAACCGCGAGCCATGCGGAGGTGCTGGAGACGGTCGAGAGGCTGAACGCCGACGATGCCGTGCACGGCATCCTGGTGCAGCTCCCCTTGCCGGGTCAGGTCGATTCCAACGCGATCATCAATGCCATCGACCCCGACAAGGACGTGGACGGCTTCCACACCGTCAACGTGGGCCGGCTCACCACGGGGCAGGACAGTCTGGTGCCGTGTACGCCCTTGGGTTGTCTGCTGATGCTGCGCCACTTCGTGGGCGAGCTGAAGGGCAAGCGGGCGATGATCGTCGGCCGCTCCAACATCGTCGGCAAGCCGATGGCCTCGCTGCTGCTGCGCGAGCACTGCACCGTGACCATCGGCCATTCGCGCACGCAGGATCTCCCCGGCGAGTGCCGGCGCGCCGACGTCCTCATCGCGGCCGTGGGCCGGGCGGAGATGATCCGGGGCGACTGGGTGAAGCCCGGCGCTGCGGTTATCGACGTCGGCATCAACCGCGTGCCGGCGGGCGAGAAAACTAGGCTCGTGGGCGACGTCTGCTTCGAGGAGGCGGTGGAGAACGCGGGCTGGATCACGCCGGTACCCGGCGGCGTCGGGCCCATGACCATCGCCTGCCTGCTCAAGAACACGCTCAGCGCCGCCTGCCGCCGCCACGGCATCGACGAGCCGGCGTGAGCCTCCGGCCGGGCGGCGCCTGTCGTCCGGGCGGGGAGTGAGGGAATGGCCGGCCGCCACCGCGCGAATTGGCTGAACGCGGGCTTCCTCGCGTTCGCGACCACCTTGCCACACCAGCCAAAATGTCAATATAATACGCAACGATAAACGCTATGTCGTTGAGATGAGGGAGTGAGGGAAGGCGCTCCCGCTACGAACACAGAGCTTGACGGCGTGCTGAACAAGGGAAGCGGTAGATGGCTCGAGTGAAGGCGGCGGCCGCGAGCAGCGCAATCGCGCGGCGATTGGGGTCGATCTCCGCCAAGGGCGCGATGCGGCACGTGGAAGTGGCCAACCTGCTCGGAACGCGACCGGAGACGGTGTCGCGCTGGAATCAGGGCCGCGCCTACCCGCACGCAAGATCCGAGAAAACCCTGCTGGAGCTTGAGTTCATCGTGGACCAGCTATCGGACTTTTACGAACCGAACGAAGCCCGTCAGTGGATGTTCGCGCCGCAAAGGCTCTTGAATGGGCAGTCGCCGGCCGAGCTGATTCAGGCCGGGCGGATCGATGAAGTACGTCGATTGGTCAATCAGCTCCGCGATGGCGTGTACGTCTAAGCGACACTGACCTCACCAGCATGATCCACGATCCAACGCTATTGGATCGCCTGAGCACGTTTCAGTCGGAACGTTTCGAGGGTGAGGTATTCCGGGCAACACGCACAAGTGCTGATCCGGTCGCGGCGTCGATCAGCGGCGGCCGGTGGGCGCCGCCGCCCGACGGCAATGTTGGATATTCCGTTCTCTACACCAGCTTCGAGCGTGATGGCGCGATTGCCGAGGTGGTCTCGTTTCTGGCGGATCTGACGCCAATCCCAGGCTCCCGGCCGATCAACGTGACGCGTCTGGCCGTTTCGGCATCACGCTCACTGCGGCTCGTGAGGGCCGATCTGTCCGCGCTCGGCGTAGACTTGGCCCGTTACGGGGAGCGGGACTACGGTCGGACGCAAGAGATCGGCGCCGCCCTGGTCTTTCTCGGATTCGACGGCCTCATCGCTCCCTCGGCCCGCTGGACCTGCGACAACCTGATGATATTCGGAGACAACCACGCGTTGGCGGAAACTCTCGAGCCGATCGGGTCGGAACGGGTCGAGTGGCGAGAGTGGGCCGAGGCTCACGGATTTCTTTCCGACACGCAGGACGCGGCTGGTGAGGCACCCGAGCGCCAGCGCGACTGAGCAGTTAGCCTCAGCCGAATTCACGCACAACCCAGTGGAGCGCGGGCACCGCACCTGCGCGGCGGCAGATTCGGGCGTCAGTCCTCGCCTGTCTTGCCGAGGCGGAGGCGGAGTGCGTTGAGCCGGATAAAGCCCTCGGCGTCGCGCTGGTCGTAGACGGAATCGGCCTCGAAAGTCGCGTGCTCCGCGCTGTAGAGGCTGACGGGCGCCTTGCGGCCCTCCACCGTGACCGAGCCCTTGTAGAGCGCGAGCCGCACGGTGCCGGTGACGCCCTTCTGGCTCTCGTCGATCGCCGCCTGCAGCATGCGGCGTTCGGGCGCGAACCAGAAGCCGTTGTACACGAGCTCGGCATAGCGCGGCATCAGCTCGTCCTTGAGGTGCGCGGCGGCGCGGTCGAGCGTCAGGCTCTCCATGGCGCGGTGGGCCGCGATCAGGATGGTGCCGCCCGGGGTCTCGTAGACGCCGCGCGACTTCATGCCGACGAAGCGGTTCTCCACCAGGTCGACGCGGCCGATGCCGTTGGCGCCGCCCAACTCGTTGAGCCGTTCCAGCAGCGCCGCCGGGGTGAGCGCCTCGCCGTCCACCGCCACCGCATCGCCGGCCTCGAAGTCGATCTCGACGACGGTCGGCCGGTCGGGCGCCGCCTGGGGCGAGACCGAGAGGGTGAACATGCTCTCGTCCGGCCCCACCCAGGGGTCCTCCAGCGCCTTCCCCTCGTATGAGATGTGCAGGAGGTTGGCGTCGGTGGAGTAGGGGGGCTCGCCACGCTTGTCGCGCGGGATCGGGATCTGGTGCTTCTCCGCGTAGTCGACCAGCGCCTCGCGCGAATCGATGTCCCACTCGCGCCAGGGCGCGATGACCCGGATGCCGGGGTCGTGCGCGTAGTAGCCGAGCTCGAAGCGCACCTGGTCGTTGCCCTTGCCGGTGGCGCCGTGGGCCACGGCGTCGGCGCCGGTCTCGCGGGCGATCTCGATCTGGCGCCTGGCGATGAGCGGGCGCGCGATCGAGGTGCCGAGCAGGTAGACGCCCTCGTATATGGCGTTGGCCCGGAACATGGGAAACACGTAGTCGCGGACGAAGGTCTCGCGCAGGTCCTCGATGCGGATGTCGCGGACGCCGAGCGCCTCCGCCTTGGCGCGTGCGGGCTCCAGCTCCTCGCCCTGGCCGATGTCGGCGGTGAAGGTGACCACCTCGCAGCCATACGTCTCCTGCAACCAGCGCAGGATGACGGAGGTGTCGAGCCCGCCGGAATAGGCGAGCACCACCTTCTTCGGCGCCTCACTCATCGTCGTCTCTCCTCTTCGGCCGGCGGGTGATGCCGCGGCCCCTGCGGCTGCCCGCCTCGCTCGGCCGCGTGAACCGCCTGAACCGGCCCCTGAAGCGCTCCGGCGTGGGCGGATCGTAGCCCGGTCCCTCGGCAAGCTCGTGCTCGGTGTCGATCGCAGGCCAGCGGACGAACGCGAACACCCAGATCATGACCACCGGCACCCCGATCAGGAGGCCCAGGCCGACCGAGACCGGCGGGATGAAGAGGCCCAGGATCGGGAGCAGCATGAGATAGGCCCACCACGGCGACTGCCCGGCCTTGTTGAAGATGCGCCAGAACATCCAGAGCATGATGACCGTGACCGCGAGGTACTGGAGGACGCCGACCACGGTTCAGCGCCGCCGCATCGGGTCGGTGGGCCAGATCATGAAGGCGAGCATCGCCAGCAGGAGCAGCGGCCCGGCGAGGGGAACGAACACCACCAGCGCAAGCGGCCAGCGCAGGCCGGTACGCCGGCAGATGCGCAGCGCCGGATAGAAGACCACGGCCCCGAGCACGAGGCCGACGACGATCTGGATCGGCACGGCCGCCCGGCAGTCGCGATCGCTCAGGAAGGCGCGGCGCGGCCGGCGCCGAGCGTCGTCCGCGCCCGCCGCTCAGACCGAGTAGTACATCTCGAACTCGATGGGATGCGGGGCCATGAGGAAGGCCGTCTGCTCCTCCCGCTTGAGCTCGAGATAGCCGTCGATCAGGTCGTCGCTGAAGACGTCGCCCTTCTTCAGGAAGTCGCGGTCGGCGTCGAGCGAATCCAGCGCCTGGCCCAGGTTGCCGCACACGGTCGGCACGTCCTTGAGCTCCTCCGGCGGCAGGTCGTAGAGGTTCTTGTCCATCGCATCGCCCGGATGGATCTTGTTCTCGATGCCGTCGATGCCCGCCATGAGCATCGCCGCGAAGGACAGGTACGGGTTCGCCGAGGGATCGGGGAAGCGCACTTCCACCCGCTTGCCGTTGGGGCTCGCCGCGTAGGGAATGCGGCAGGAGGCCGAGCGGTTGCGCGCCGAGTAGGCGAGCAGCACCGGCGCCTCGTAGCCCGGCACGAGCCGCTTGTAGCTGTTCGTCGACGGGTTGGTGAAGGCGTTGATCGCCCGCGCGTGACGGATCACGCCGCCGATGTAGTAGAGCGCCGCATCCGACAGGTCGGCGTAGCCGGAGCCTGCGAACATGGGCCTCCCGTCCTTCCAGATCGACTGGTGCACGTGCATGCCGGAGCCGTTGTCGCCGACGATGGGCTTCGGCATGAAGGTCGCGCTCTTGCCGTAGCTGTGGGCGGTCATGTGTACCACGTATTTCTGGATCTGGAGCTGGTCCGCCGCCTGCAGCAGGGTGCCGAACTCCACCCCGAGCTCGTTCTGGCTGGGGGCGACCTCGTGGTGGTGCTTCTCCACCTTGACGCCCATGCCCGCGAGGTGGGTGACCATCTCGGCCCGCATGTCGTTCATCGAATCGACCGGCGGCACCGGCACGTAGCCGCCCTTGCCCACCGGGCGGTGCCCCATGTTGCCTTCTTCGTAGGCGCGGCCGCTGTTGTACGGCCCTTCCTCCTGGTCGAGCATGTAGTAGGTCTCGTTCATCGAGACCTTGAAGCGCACGTCGTCGAACACGAAGAACTCGGCCTCCGGCCCGAAGAAGGCCGTATCCCCGATGCCGGAATAGGCCAGATAGATCTCCGCCTTCTTGGCGACGCTGCGCGGGCAGCGGTCGTAGGCCTGCCCGGTGGAGGGCTCGATCACGTCGCAGGTCAGGATCATCTGCGGCAGCGCCGAGAACGGGTCCATCACCGCGCTCGCCGGGTCCGGCAAGAGCACCATGTCCGACTGGTGAATCTCCTTCCAGCCGGCGATCGAGGAGCCGTCGAACATGATCCCGTCGGTGAGCATGTCCTCATCGACCGTGCGCACCGCCTGGGTCATGTGCTGCCACTTGCCCCGAGGGTCGGTGAACCGGAAGTCCACGAACTGGACCTCGTTCTTCTCGATCATCTCCAAGACGCCGTCCACATCGCTCATCGCACTGCTCCATCGCCCGCTGGGTCTGTCCTCTGCGCGCCTGTCGCGGCCTGCAGGAAGCGCTGGCGCGCTTATATGGCTTCGGGACCGCGTTCGCCAGTGCGGATTCGGATCACGTCCTCCACCGGCACGATAAAGATCTTGCCGTCGCCCACGCGCCCCGTCGCCGCGGCCTCGCAGATCGCCTCGACCGCACGCTCGACCATGTTGTCCTCGAGCACGATCTCGATCTTCACCTTGGGCAGAAAGTCCACCACGTACTCGGCGCCCCGGTAGAGCTCGGTGTGGCCGCGCTGGCGGCCGAAGCCCTTGGCCTCGGTCACGGTGATCCCCTGCAGCCCGACCTCGTGCAAGGCGTCCTTCACCTCGTCGAGCTTGAACGGCTTGATGACGGCTTCGATCTTTTTCATCGTGCTCCCCTAAGCATGCCAGGCCGGCACGGTCCTCGCACATTTCGGTGGCGCATGATAGCGCACGTCCGGTTCCGCGCTGCATGCTTTGGTGGCATCATGCGCGGCCTTGAGTTTCGGATGGGACAGGGAGGCGCAGGTGCAGATTGCCGAGCGCATGGGGCGGCTCGGGACAGAGACCGCCTTCGACGTACTGGCCCGTGCCGGCGCCCTTCAGGCGGCCGGGCGCAGCATTATCAACCTCGGGATCGGGCAGCCCGATTTCCGAACGCCCGAGCACATCGTCGAGGCCGGCCGCAAGGCGCTGGCGGACGGCCACCACGGCTATACGCCGGCCAACGGCATCCCCGCGCTGCGCGAGGCGGTGGCGGCGGACATCGCCACGTACCGGCGTGTCGAGGTCGATCCCGACAACGTCGTGGTGGTGCCCGGCGGCAAGGTCACGATGTTCTTCGCCGCGCTGATGTTCGGCGAGCCGGGGGCCGAGATCCTCTATCCCAATCCGGGCTTCCCCATTTACGAGTCCGCGATCAAGTTCTCCGGCGCGACGGCGGTTCCGATTCCGCTCTACGAGGAGACCGGATTCTCCTTCGATGCCGACGAGGTGCTGTCCAAGATCACGCCGCGCACCCGGCTCGTCATGCTCAACAGCCCGGCCAATCCGACCGGAGGCGTCGTCCCCCGGGAGACCTTCGACCGCCTGGCCGAGGGGCTCGAGGCCCATCCCCACGTCGCCATCATGAGCGACGAGATATACAGCCGCCTCCTCTACGAGGGCCGCGAGCACGTCACGCTGCTCGACTATCCGGCCATCCGGGACCGGGTAATCGTGCTCGACGGCTGGAGCAAGACGTATGCCATGACCGGCTGGCGCATCGGCTACGGGGTCTGGCCCGCAGCGCTCGCGCCGCAGGCGACCCGGCTCGCGATCAACTGCAACTCCTGCGTCAACGCGCCGACCCAGCACGCAGCGCTGGCAGCCCTCACCGGGCCGCAGGATTCGGTCGAGACCATGCGGCGCACCTTCGACGAGCGCCGCAAGCTCATCGTCGCCGCGCTCAACCGCGTCGACGGCGTCACCTGCGTCGATTCCGCCGGCGCCTTCTACGCCATGCCCAACATCACCGGCACCGGCCTCGACGCGGGCACGATGCAGGACGGGCTGCTGGAGGAAGCCGGCGTCGCCGCTATCGCCGGCACCAGCTTCGGCGCTTACGGCGAGGGCTATCTCCGGCTTTCCTACGCTGCGAGCACGGAAGAGATCGAGGAGGCCATCGCCCGCATCGAAGGCTGGCTCGCCGAGCGCGCAGCCGCTGCGTGAAGGAGGCGGTTGCGCGCCGGTTTAGCGCCCTCGCCGAAGGCCGAACACATTTCAAGGCGTTCGTGTTAGGAAACGGGAGTCGGCGCCCGTAGCTCAGCCGGATAGAGCACGAGCCTTCTAAGCTTGGGGTCGCAGGTTCGAGTCCTGCCGGGCGCGCCATTCCTTTCAGGGCGATGGGCGGGTTTCGGCGAGCGTCGGCCGAGAATCCCCGTGATGTCGCGGCTGGCCGCGCCTCGGCAAGCCGCACGGCGGCGGTGCCTCAGTCGTTGTCCGTCAGGCCGCCGGCCCCGGCGCCCGCATCGCGGGACCGATCGGTAGCCGGCACGAGGCACTTGTCGAAGAATGCCAGCACCGTCGACCGGGCTGCAGCATCCACGTCGACGCCCTCCTGGACCGCCCTGGCCCTGCCGTCGGCGAGACTCCTCCTCGCAGCGTGGGCAGGCGGTGTCTCCAGAGAGGCGCCGTTCAAGAGGATGTCGACCCTTGCAGGCCCGAGCGAAGCGATGTCTCCAGAGTTCACGCCGGCGACAGTCGCGATGCCGTCGTTCAGCTCGACCATGGCACGCCCGCCACGCGGCGATGACCAGGACACCGCGATCCGGGCTGCATCGATGCCTGCCGCGGCAATCGCACCCACGATCAGCAGCGGCTGGTCGGCCTCGTCGAGCCGGAGGCACCGTTCCATGCCGCATGCCGCCTCGATCGACAGCCGATCGGCGGCGACTGGTCCGGCGTAGAGGGCGGACAGGATGGGAGCGTCACCGCTCCCGATGTGAATGGTGTCCCCGGCGGCGCGCAGGATGAGCGACGTGCCGCTTCGGCCGCGGCCAAGGCCGTGCAGGGCGGGCACGGCGGCCTGGGCCGGATCGAAGCCCAGATAGGCCAGATACTTCGAAGCCTCGGCAAAGTCCTCGCCGATCCCGAACGGCGCGCCCGCGCCCACTGCCGCCCGCGTGAAGTAGAAGCCGATCTCGTTCAGCGACAGGGGAGTCGTCGTCCCGCTCATGGCTGGGGCCCGGCCGGCTGCCCCGTGGGCCTGGTCGGAAACACCCATTCCGTCTCGCGTGGGTCGTCGATTTCGTGCGGCAGCGGCGCGCCCTGGTACATGTTGACCCGCGTCCAAAGCTCGGACTTCGGATCGAACTTGGCGACGCCGAAAAAGGCGAGCTTGAAGCGCAGGATGTCGACCGGGCGCTGGCTGGCGCCGAGCAGATTGTCGCGGATCTCGCCATAGGGATAACGCGGGGCCATCTGCACCCGCCACACGATGCGGCGGTATTCGGGCGCAGCGACGAGAAAGTCCGCAACCGCATGCCTCTCGTCGAATCCCAGCAGCCGATCCCTGAGCCGGCTCACGTCACGGGCGACCGCGATCGGCATTTCGAGGTCTGCGCCGGGCTCGGTGTGACGGTCGCCTACACGGGGCTCGAGCTTCTCCTCCGAGTAGTACCAGAACCGCTGCACTGACTCGGGCCGGGCATAGTCGGTCGTCAACGCCCAGCCGTAGTGCGCGTCGATGATGCGGAGCAGATCGCCCAGCGGCATGTCCGGCCTCAGCCTTGCGGGCTCCGGGGCGCTCATGCCGTCGCCGAGCGCATCCACGACTGCCCCCTGCCGCTCGAGCAGAAGCGAGACGGCGAACTCCTGCCCCTCGGCGGAGAATGCCTCCTCGGCATGGCGATACAGGGCGTCCCACGGGCAGGGGCGGCGCAGCCCGGCTCCGCACCAGCTCTCCAACTCGCCGAGATCGCGACGCAGCCTGCGAATGCGCTTCGTCTGGGCGTCGTCGCCGACGCTCCATTCGTCGATGAAGCGGCGGGCGCGGCCCAGCAGGGCCGTGAAGTCGGCAATCTGCCCGGCAGTCGCGTCCGGCAGCACGCGTACGCGCGCGAGCGCGGTCTCGCGCGCCACGACCCAGTTGTTGATGAGCTCCGGGTGCGTGATGAGGAAGGGGGCCATGCCCAGCCCCGTCGCGTTGCCGATGCCGAGATAGCGCGCGTAGTCGGCGTCCAGCGCAACGGCCCGCGTGCCGCCCCGGCCACGCGCCACGTGGTTCACCAGGTCGATGCTGAGCCGGCGGATCAGGTAAACGGTGAGCATCTCGGCCTGAAAGGGCCCGCGCATCTCCGGCCGCTCCGCGATCTTGGCGCGGTCGGCGCAGCCGAACTTGCCGCTCCCGTAGACGGCGGTGGTGCGCATGAGATAGCCGACTTCGGCCAGCCGGGCGGCGTCGGGCTGTCGGCCGGCGGCCAGACGATCGACGACGTGCTCGAACAGGCGCATGCTCTTGTTGGCCCGCGCCAGCGTCAGCTCGCTGGATGTGAAGCGGCCGGCCTCCTGCTTCGGCGTATTGGCGCGCAGCCGTTCGATATCCGCGTCCTCCGGCACGCCGTCGAAGAACGAGAACGTGGCGTCCCAGGCCTCGGCGATCACGCGGTCGGTGCGCTGCTCGGGCGCGATCTCGTGCGTGTACGCGATCAGCGAATAGGTCCGCTGCGGGCCGTGGGCGGCGTAGACCGCGACGCCGTATCCCGCCGCATCGAGGTCGAAACGCAGCCGCTCGAACCGCCACCGCTCCCTCTGCATGCGGCGGATCAGCTGGCGCATGAAGCTCAGACGCGTCTGGAACGACGCCCCCATGCGCTCCAGCCGCATGACGTGCTCGGGCGCGCGCAGCGGGGCGATCGCGTGGTCCTCAGGCGAGCAGTCCATCACGATCTCTGCCGAAACCTGCGTGGTCCATGCCCATGAGCTCGCCCTTCTCGGCGATCATCGTGCAGCCGGTCGCGAGCAGGCTCTGGTTGTTGCAGGAAAGCTGCATGAAACGGATGCCGGGCTGCTGGCATATGTGAACGAGGTCGCTGTCGTTCCCGATGGGGGGCAGTTCTGACAACCGAACACGATTGCCGTGCGCTTCTTCCTCGTGGCCCTCTCGGCATCGTCTGCTGCGTAAAGCGGGAATATCAAGTCGGAAAATTGTTCGAAACGCCAATTCAAGGCAGCGACATTTGCGACCGTTTCCTGAAACTTCTCATGGTAACAAACGGTCACGTGTACAGCGACAACGTGCGCGTCGCCCACCAGCTTCCGAGATTCGGTCCCGGATGAACAACCTATTGATGCTCCACAGCCAGACGGGATTGTCGCGGCCCAAGTCTGATCGTCCCCCTCCGAATTGGTCCCCCTCTTCCCATAGCCCGACGAAGGATCAGGTGCACGAGGGAGGAACGACCGGAGATGCCGCGCCGCCGCGGTCGCGAGGCCCATAGCGTTTTCTCATCGCTCCAATAGGAAAATCCGTCTGGTTGCGGCGGCGGAGCTCCCCCACCTGAATCGGTAGAGCACCCCCTTGGGGTGCGCCCTGTGGATCGGGGGCGAAGCACCGAAATGACCGCAAGAGACATTGGCCGGGCAGGAGTCGCGGCAATCGCGCTTCTCGCCGCTGCGTTCCTGTTGCTTCCCGAAACGGCCGGAGCCAGTCAATGCAGCCGCCCGGAAAGGGTGGACCCCGGGGACGCCGAATGCCTGAGCGCCTCGTGGAGGAACCGGGGGATTTTCAAGAAGAGTACGTACCGGGTCCAGAACATGTGTGCGGCCTACGGCCGGGTG